>Ga0164318_10004850_pt1 | contig 12980 bp, 11 predicted proteins | sample GuaBasSedimGuay9_FD_113734 | JGI IMG/M metagenome (GOLD analysis project Ga0164318, IMG submission 113734) | Subseafloor sediment microbial communities from Guaymas Basin, Gulf of California, Mexico - Guay9, Core 4571-4, 0-3 cm | ecosystem: Environmental > Aquatic > Marine > Hydrothermal vents... | reverse complement strand
GTAGGCAGGTATCACCGAATTAATAAATTTTAAACATATGAAAACATTTTTAGCATTTGTAAGTAAGGAGTTTAAGCATATTTTTAGGGATAAACGTACTCTAATTATATTATTTGGAATGCCAATAGTATTGGTAGTATTATTTGGGTTTGCAATTACTACAGAAATAAATAATGCTAAAATCCAAGTTGTAGATTTGGCTAATGATGTATATTCTACAAAACTTATTAATAAAATTAAAGCTTCTGGTTATTTTTCTGTTCAAGAAAACACTAAGAATATTAATGATATTGAAAGAATTTTTCAGGATGGTAAAGTGAAGCTCGCTGTTGTAATTCCACAGAATTTTAGCAAGGATTTAACAAATACTAATTATGCACAAATTCAGATAATTACAGATGCTACTGATCCCAATACATCAAATATTATTACGAGCTATCTTTCTGCAGTTTTTAAACAATTTGAGATGGAAGAAGGATATACATTAAGTACTAATCTGGAAATAAATACCCGAATGAAGTATAACCCTTTGAATAAGAGTGTTTATATGTTTGTGCCAGGGGTTATGACTATTATATTAATGCTTGTATCAGCAATGATGACTTCGATTACTGTTGCTCGTGAAAAAGAGTTGGGAACAATGGAAATCCTACTTGTTTCACCTTTAAAACCAAGTATAATTATCCTTGGAAAAATAGTTCCTTATCTAGTGCTTTCTCTTATAAATGCAATGACAATTTTGCTCTTAGGATTATTTGTATTTGATATGCCTATGCTTGGTAGTTATTTAGTGCTATTCACCGAAATATTTATTTTTGTACTAGCATCACTAATTCTAGGATTATTAATATCTACTGTTTCCAATTCTCAGCAAACAGCTATGCTACTGTCTTTAATGGGCTTAATGCTACCAACAATTCTACTATCGGGTTTTATATTTCCCATATCAAGTATGCCAAAGATTCTGCAATATACTAGTGATATTATTCCAGCAAAATGGTTTATTATTATTATAAAATCGGTTATGCTCAAAGGTGTAGGAATTACTTATATTTGGAAAGAAACATTAATATTAATAGGGATTGCAATTTTCTTATTAGTATTGACAATTAAGAAATTTAAGGTAAGATTAGAGTAGGGTATGGAGGAGTGAGTAGATTTAAGATTAACGATTTAAGAGGTTTTCGTTTAATAGAGAACTATATATTGAGTATCAAAAAATGTACTACCAACTGAAGACCGATACCAAGAGACTGCCAACTGCCGACTGAAGACTGCCGACTATAAACCGATCATAAGATTTAAAATATGAATAAAATATTAGTAATAGTACGTAAAGAATTCAGGCAGATTTTTAGGAACAAAATGATGAAACCTATCTTATTTGTAATGCCTATTGTTCAACTTGCAGTATTAGCATATACAGCAGATTTTACGGTAAAGAATATAAATATATTTATTCAGGATCAGGATAAATCTACTATCTCTCAAGGATTAATTAATAAAATTGATGCATCTGATAACTTTGTGTTAACTCAGGTTTCGTATTCCGATTTTGATGGAATTGAAGCTATGCAATCCAATAATGTGGATGTGATTTTAAGTATTCCACAAAATTTTTCTAAAGATATGAATACTAATTCTCACACAATAGTTTCAATTACAGCAGATGCAATAAATGGTACTAAAGCAGGAATTAGTATTAACTATTTGCAAAATATTATTTCTGATTATATGAAGGAGTATGCTGCTCAAAAGGGCATGGTCAATACCAAAGCTGGGATTGAAATTGTTAAAAGAGACTGGTTTAACCCAATGCTAAACTATAAATACTTTATGGTGCCAGGTATTCTTGTGCTTTTGGTAACTATGATTGCTCTTTTCTTATCAGGAATGAATATTGTCCGTGAGAAGGAAATTGGAACTATAGAGCAGCTAAATGTTACTCCTATTAAGAAATACCAATTTATAATAGGGAAATTATTACCATTTTTAATTATAGGTTTAATAGAGTTTACTATAGGAATTGGCGTTGCATTATTATGGTTTAAAGTTCCTTTTGTAGGTAGTGTTTTGCTTATGTATTTATTTACAACAGTGTATTTAGTTCTTATTCTGGGAATGGGAATGTTAATCTCCACAATAACTGATACTCAACAACAAGCATTGTTTTTATCATGGTTTTTTTCGGTAATATTTATACTTATGTCGGGCTTATTTACTCCAGTAGAAAGTATGCCAATATGGGCTCAAAAGATTACTCTTTTTAATCCAATAATGTATTATACTGAAGTTATAAGGCTTGTAATGCTAAAAGGCAGCACGTTTTCTAGTATCTCTTTCCACTTTATAGTAATAAGTAGCTCGGCAGTTGTAATAAATATCCTTGCAATGCTTAATTATAGAAAAACCACATAATAAATCATTTACCTAATGTGGTGAAATTAATTTACTTCTGCTTTTTATAAATCCTCCTTAACCATACTGGTAATACAATACTGCCAATTAGTAAGTAAGAGTAATAACTGAGTAATCTCCAGCCAAGTGCAATTTCATTGGAATATGGGTTCATAAACTCGCTTAAGAATTTTGGCAGCATAAATTCTGCAACGCCACTGCCGCCTGGGGTCGGGCTTATTAGTAATATCACCCACATTATAAGTTGTCTTGCAAATATTAGTATTTGATCGCCATGTCCAATTAAAACAAGGATAAGAGCATTAATTACAGCAAAACGTGCCATCCATGATATTAGAGTTGCCCCAAATGCTTTTGCCCAAAAGCTAATACTTTTGTGCTTCATTTCTTTGGAAGTAATTATTATATCATCACCGACCTTGTCAATAGATTCTATCCATCGCCTCAATATTGGTAATGAGAATACTGTGTGTAGGATGTTTTTGAAAAATTTTGGATGAAAGAATACGGCAAAAGTTATTATTGTAGTAAGTAGGAGTATAAATCCATAGCCAATAAAGAATATTGTTTTGGTGGGAAATGTTCCAAAGTTAAAGAGTTTGAATTCGGTATTAATAAACAGTTCGGAAGACCCTATAAATAAAAAAACTATTGGAACCATTATGATATAGAAAAGCTCATCTAATAATGCTGTTATCATTACTATTGCAGTGGATTTCCCTACATTTTTTATCTCTTTGTTCACTATGAAAAGTGCTACTGCCGAGCCGCCAACAACCGATGGCGTAAGGGCAGATGCAAATTCCCAAAGCATTATTACTTGAAAGCTCTTTTTCCAATTAATAGCGCCATCGGTCATTAGTCGAATACGGTACATATAGGCAATATCGCGTATAGCCTCTAGTATAATTGCAAGCAATAGAAACATAATTGCCGTAAAGCCCCATTGAATACCTTCGTAACTTTGTTGCGAAAAATCTCCAATAATAAGGTAGGCACTTACAGATATTCCTAGTATCACTGCTAGGATTATCTTCCAACTAGAAAAAGCATCTAATATTTGCTTTGGTTTGGCGACCATTTGAGTTATTGATATTTAAAAAACTACATCTTTTATATTATACAAAAGTAATGAATTACTTGTAGAAGGATACAAAAAAAGCCCATTGAATTTCTTCAATGGGCTTTAGTATTATCTTAAAGAATGATTGTTTAGTAAACAATCATTTTCTTAGTTACACTGTTGTTATCAGCTGTAAGAGTATAATAATATACACCAGCTTGTAAGTCAGAACCATCAATGCTAATAGCGTGAGCGCCAGCAGACATTGTTCCTTGATTTATTGCTATAACTTGAGCACCAGCTACATTATAAACAATAACGCTAACGTTAGATGCTTTGTCTAGGTTATACTCAATAGTTGTAGTACCATTAAATGGGTTTGGACGGTTTTGAGAAACTGTTAACTCATTGTTTGTAGCATTATCGATTGATACATTATTAGTTGTATAATGAAAGTAGAAATCAAAGTACTCATATGGGAAATCATCATTTGTACCACTTGACATATATAAGTAGAAAGGCATTTGGCCTGTACTTGCACTTGTTACATTAGCAAACTGACGAGAGAAGAAGAAAGAACAACTATTCTCACCGTAATACATTTGAGCATTTAGAGGGTCTAACTTATAAGTTAAAATTCTAAAACCATTCAATATAGGGTTAACTGCACCAAATAAAGTATCTACAAATTCAGTATATGTAGAACCAGAAGCGAAAGTCATTGTTACTTTAGGAAGCTCATTAGCATTCCAGCTATCAGTAATATCTGTTGGAAGTTGGAAGCTTGTATAGAAATACATTGTTTCACCATTAACTACTGTATCGCGGCTACCCATTGAATCATCAAGAGGATACTTAATTGTTGTAACAACATTTGCATTTGCTGAACCAGCAGCTGTAGCATACCATTTGTTTACATCATGGTAAATCCAAGGTAAAGCTGTAATTGTTTGACTTCCATAAGGAATGTCTTGGAAAGTTGCAGTATTCTTTTGAATTTGAATAATTAGTGTATCAACTACAGAAGCTGCACTAACTCTAGAATATATACAAGTAAAAGCTATAGAGTCAAAAGTAAAAGTAGTATACTCATTAAATTCATCATCAGTTCCTTCATTCATATAATCGAACATCTCATTAGTTGGATCAGTAACGTTTGCAGCAGCAAGCCACCATACAGGCTCTAGAGACCCATCACTATACAAAATGTTTACTGATGTATCTTTAAATATATAAAATGAACTATAATCCATATCATCTAATGTAATAGCATTCAAATCAGCAATACCAGCGGCATGATTAAACCAACCCATTGCACTACCTTTTGTAGTATTAATAGATGCTTTCTTAGAAATAGGACTTCCATAGAAAGTTTCAGTGTCAAGTTGCTTTGGTGCTTTTAAAACGCCATTAAAACTTGAGCTTTGAGCACTTGCAAAAGTAATACTCATTGCAAGAACTAATGTTAAGTAAATGTTTTTCATAAAATAAATTTAATTGTTTAAAATTCTAATTTTCAATAATTATTGTAAATATATTAATGTGTGTTTTACAGCCGCAAATGTAGTAAAAAAAATTTAATGAGTAGTTGTTAATAGAGAAGTACTTTATCTATGACTTTTCATTAAAATACTAATTATAACTGTTTGTAAATTAGTCTCTTTACTTAATATCTGTAAATGAATAAAGTGTTCAAATCCTATTAAACTATTTTTACTACATAAGACAGTTGCAATAGTCTTTACATATAACTTTCTATTGGTTCACAGTTACAACTTAAGTTTCTATCACCATAGCCATCGTCAATTTTTGAAACCATTGGCCAGTACTTATCAATTTTTACATGGTAAGTTGGGAAAGCTGCAGCTTCTCTACTGTATGGGCGTGTCCACTCTTCTATAGTTACAACTTCCATTGTATGAGGTGCGTTAGTGATAATATTATTACCTTTTTCTGCTTTATTTTCTTCAACTTCACGTATTTCAGCTCTAATAAGACTCATTGCTTCAATAAATCTATTGATTTCGTATAGAGGCTCACTTTCAGTAGGTTCAACCATCAGTGTACCATGTACTGGGAATGCTACTGTTGGAGCATGAAAACCATAATCCATAAGGCGCTTTGCAATATCTCCCACAGGAATTCCTGCCGACATCATAAATTCGTTGCAATCAATAATTAGCTCATGGCCTACATGACCATTTTTTCCAGAGTATAAAATTTTATAGTCTTTAGAAAGTTTAGCTTTCATATAGTTAGCATTAAGAATAGCTATTGAAGTAGCTTCCTTTAAACCATCAACGCCCATCATTTTAATATACCCATAAGATATTGGTAATACCAAAGCGCTTCCAAATGGTGCTCCAGATACTGCTCCAATAGCTTGCTCGCCACCAGTTTTTACAATAGGGTGAGTTGGTAGGAATGGAGTTAGGTGTTTTGCTACACCAATAGGTCCAACTCCAGGGCCACCGCCACCATGTGGTATTGCGAAAGTTTTGTGTAGGTTAAGGTGACAAACATCAGCGCCCATAAATCCAGGATTTGTATATCCTACCTGAGCATTCATATTAGCACCATCCATATATACTTGTGCTCCATGGCTATGCATTAAATCAATTATTTCAATAATAGCTTCTTCAAATACTCCATGAGTAGATGGGTAGGTAATCATTAAAGCACCAAGATTATTGCTATGAGTTTCAGCTTGTAATTTTAGATCTTCTAAATCAACCTCGCCATTAGCTGTAGACTTTACTACTATAATATCCATGCCAGCCATTACTGCTGAGGCAGGGTTTGTGCCATGAGCCGAAGCTGGAATTAAACAGATATTTCTATGACCTTCACCTCTGCTTTTGTGATATGCCATTATAACACTTAAGCCAGTGTATTCGCCAGCTGCACCAGAGTTTGCTTGTAAAGAAACATCATCAAAACCAGTTATAATAGATAAATCTTTGCGCAAATCATCAATCATTTCGAAAAAACCTAAGGCTTGCTCACGAGGAACAAATGGGTGAATATTGCCAAACTCAGGCCACGAAATAGGAATCATTTCTGTTGCAGCATTAAGTTTCATAGTGCACGATCCTAATGGAATCATTCCTCTGTTTAATGCAAAATCTTTTATCTCTAATCGTTTAATATAACGCATCATTTCTGTTTCAGAATGATAAGTGTTAAATACCGATTGTTGTAAATACTCTGTTCTACGTATAAACATATTGTCAAATGAAGTTGCATTTGTAGAATATGTTTTTCCTTCTTTAGAAAATTCTTTTCCTGCTACTTCGGCAAGTATGCAAATAATCTTATTTAGGTCATCATTTGTTTTTGCTTCGTCAATGCTTATTCCAATATGATTCTCGTCAAAATAACGAAAATTTATTTCATTAGCTTTTGTAAGTTCTTGAATTTCATAAATATCTACATTCTCAGGAATTTGAATATATAGAGTATCAAAGAAGCTTCCATTTAATTGCTTATAACCCAATTGATCCAATTCAAAAGCAACATAATTTGCCATATCGTGAATATCTTGAGCTATTTCTTTAAGACCTTTTGGGCCATGATATACAGCATACATTCCTGCCATGGTTGCCAATAAAGCTTGAGCTGTACAAATATTTGATGTTGCTTTCTCACGCTTAATATGTTGTTCTCTAGTTTGTAAGGCCATACGTAAAGCACGCTTGCCTTGAGCATCTTTTGATATTCCAATTATTCTTCCAGGAATTGTTCTTTTATATTTTTCAGAAGTTGCAAAATATGCTGCATGCGGGCCACCAAATCCCATTGGAACTCCAAAACGTTGAGTGCTACCAAAGGCTACGTCTGCTCCCCATTCTGCTGGAGGAGTTAGTAGTGTTAAACTCATAATATCTGCTGCTACCGTAACCAAAGCTCCAATTTCGTGAGCTTTTTCTACAGTAGTTCTATAGTCTTCAACGCCTCCTTTTTCATTAGGGTATTGAAGCATATAGCCAAATACTTTGTCGGTAAATTCGAAATTAGTATAATCAGCAATTATTAAATCAATTCCTAAAGGTAATGCACGAGTTTTTAGTAACTCAAGAGTTTGAGGGAAAATATTTTTATCAGCATAAAAAGTGTTTACTCCTGCTTTTACTTGCTTTCGCGAGCGAGAATGTAATGCCAAAAGCATAGCCTCTGCTCCTGCTTGCGATTCATCTAATAAAGAAGAGTTTGCTAATTCAAATCCTGTAAGGTCAGTTATTACTGTTTGATAATTTAGTAAAGCCTCTAATCTTCCTTGTGAAATTTCTGCTTGATACGGTGTGTATGAAGTATACCATCCTGGATTCTCAAGAATGTTCTTTTGAATTACGGCAGGAAGTAGTGTTTCGTAATACCCTAAACCAATATATGAACTAAAAATCTTGTTTTTAGATGCGATTGCTTTAATCTTATTCATAAACGCAAATTCAGAAATACCTTCTTCTAATTCTAACTCACTTGTTAGTCTAATATTTGCGGGAATAGTTTGTTCTATAAGTGTGTCTAATGAATCAACACCAATAGCTTCAAGCATTTCTGCATGTTGCTCAGGGCGGATACCATTATGGCGGTTAGTAAAATTATTCTTAATCATAATGTAACTTCTTAGAGTTTTTATAAATAATTAGTAACTAATAATAAGTACGTATGTTACCGTAATTGTAATTTCGCCAAAGGTATGTATTTCTATAATTATAATTAACCATTTTGATATTAAAAAGGCACATTATTTTATGATTTTTGGCAGATTTTGAGTTTTGTAAAATTTTAAACATCCAAATATTTATAAGAAATTAAAAGTCTAAAAAAAATACTTATATTAGCAGTATAATTAAACTTAGGAAACATTAATAAAACACAACTGATATGTTATAAGATATGAATCTGTAAATATTATAATTCTTAATATTTTTATGATAAATCTTTGCCCTAAGCACACCTAAAAATATAGAGAATTATATTTAGGGCAATCAAATATTTCTATTAAGCCTACATAATACTAATGCTCCGGGGATGTTTACAGTTGGTATAGAAGAAAAGAACACTTTAGTAATTAAAAAAGTAAAACCACTACTATACCCCAATCCAGCTACTAATAACTTCAATCTCCGCTTTGAGCAAAGCCCAACAGAAGATTATGAGCTTAGTGTATATTCAAGCTCGGGAGCATTAGTTAAGCAACAACAACTTCCTGCCGTTGGTAATGAGTATCGTGTTGATATACAGGAATTGAAATCGGGAGTTTATTATGTGAAATTAGAGTGTGGTGGAAAGATTATTTATAATGGTAAATTTATAAAAAAATAATTAATTATGAGAAAAATATCCTTAATTATTATACCCTTATTAATTACACTGTCTGCTTATACACAGGATATTGTTCGTAATAATATATATCTTGAATTAGGCGGCACTGCTTATCTATATTCTGTAAACTACGAATATCTTTTGAGTGATAATAAAGACATTAATTTTCCGATACGTATTGGTGTATTTTATAATTTCAAAAGATCATCTAGTTTCGCAAATTTTGCAATACCATTTAGCATATCTTTAATAAAATAAATGAAAGATGATTCTAAAATGTATGTAGAGATAAAAGCTTCATCAACTATTGCATATTATAAAAAATACCTGTCTTTAGGAGCAGCACATGGGGGGTATTATAATACTACCTATAAATATATCCCTGGCTTCAGTTTAGGAATAAGAAGGCAAGCACCAAATGGTTGGTTTTATTATCACATAAATATGCAAATATCATACGATAAAGAATTATCATCTAGTATAGTACCAATGCTGGGTTTAGGCATTGGAAATACTTTTTAAAATATGTTTTTTGTAAAGAATAAGACTACCCAAAACAAAAAATCCCCAATAATTCATTCAGTTATTGGGGATTTTACTTTATTTCAAGAAAAGATATTAAAAAGAAAGAATAGTTTTCTTAATAATCTCGATTGCTTTCATTAACTCATCCTCAGGAATTACAAGAGGTGGAGCAAAACGAATAATATGATCGTGAGTAGGCTTAGCAAGAAGTCCGTTGTCCTTCATTGCAATACAAACGTCCATTGCTGTTTTGCCATTTGTAGGCTTTATAACAACAGCATTTAACAAACCTTTACCACGTACAAGTTCAATCATAGGAGAGTCAATCTTCTCAATTTCAGCACGGAATATTTTTCCTAAATGCTCAGCTTTTTCTGCAAGATTTTCGTCAACAACTACTTGTAACGCTTCCATTGCTACTGCACCGGCAAGAGGAAATCCACCAAAAGTAGATCCGTGCTCACCTGGTTTAATTGTAAGCATAATATCGTCATCAGCAAGAACTGCAGATACTGGAATAACTCCACCAGAAAGTGCTTTTCCTAAAATTAGAACATCAGGTCTAACGCCTTCATGATCTACAGCTAACATTTTACCTGTACGAGCAATTCCTGTTTGTACCTCATCAGCTACAAATAGTACGTTTGCTGCTTTACATAAGTCAAAAGCTTTTGTTAAATATCCTTCGTCTGGCACAAAAACTCCAGCTTCTCCTTGAATAGGCTCTACTAAGAATCCTGCTACATTCGGATCTTTAAGCTCTTTCTCAAGTGCTGACAAATCATTATAAGGAATAGTAATAAAACCTGGAGTATATGGTCCAAAGTCGTTACGAGCCTCAGGGTCTGTAGACATAGAGATTATTGTAATAGTACGACCATGAAAATTTTCTGCAGCAACAATTATCTTAGCCTCATTCTGAGGAATACCTTTTACTTTATAACCCCACTTACGGATTAATTTAATAGCAGTTTCGTCAGCTTCTGCACCAGTGTTCATTGGTAATACTTTGTCGTATCCAAAAAACTCAGTAATATACTTCTCGTATTGTCCTAATACGTTATTATAAAATGCTCTTGAAGTAAGAGTTAATTTTTGTGCTTGATCGGTTAAAGCTTTAACTATTTTTGGGTGACAATGTCCTTGGTTTACTGCTGAATAAGCCGAAAGGAAATCGAAATATTCTTTACCTTCAGTATCCCATACCTTATGTCCTTCACCTCTTTCTAAAACTACTTCTAGTGGGTGATAATTATGTGCGCCGTACTTGTCTTCTAAAGCTATTGCTTCTTTTGATGAAATTTTGTTAATCATAACTAAATGGTATTTTAAATTGTTAATGTTATTACAACTAAGTGGGGCAAATGTAGATTTTTTTTTATTATGATTATATGATTTTCTGTTAAAAATTAATACAAATTAATACGATTTTTTGTCAATAAAAAAAGCCGTATTATTATTAATTACGACTTAAAATATTGTAATGGTTTTGTGATTTATGCCAGTATTGCAGTATAACCAATAAGTTGCTCTTCTTGTGAAGCAATCTCATGAGGTGTAAAATCTATTTGAGTAATTATATGTTTTAATGATTTGCTAGCAGAAAGTTTCACAAATTCATTATCATCATGTTTCTCTATATATTGTAAAGCAGTAAATGCATCGCTAGAGTTGAACCGCCCTAAGATTAAACAGATAGTACTGCGTATATCATCATCATTTGTTTGTAATGCTTGTATTAGTTTTGAAAGGTTTTGCTCTTTCTCCCATCTTTTTACCTTTGTAATAGAAATATTCATATTAGTTTAGTTAATGTAGAGCAAAATTAGTAAAAAATAGTATGCGAAGCAAATACGCAAATTACTTGTTTTATCAGGTATTTAATACAGGTGCAAGTTTGTTTGCCTTTTTGTGTCCTATTAAATAGTATTTTTGAAACGATTATGAGAGGGTCAATTTGAAATTGTAATAGATTTATGACAGAAGAGCAATTTATAAACGGGTTAAATAATCTTGGAGGTGTTAATAATAGACAAGGAGAGATTGTTTTTAAGTTTATAGTGGATACATATCAAAGTATAATTTATAATACTTGCATTGGTATTATTGGCGATGCCGATGATGCAAAAGATATTGCTCAGGATGTATTTATTCAGTTATATAAGTCCGCAAGTAGCTTTCGTGGTGATAGTAAAGTTTCCACATGGCTTTATCGAATTGCAGTAAACAAGAGCTTGAATCATATACGGAATAATAAGAAGCATAAAAATGTATTGAGTATACAGAGGTTTTTTTCAGGAGATGATACGCGGGAGTTTATAATAAAGGATAAAGCTAAAAGTAATCCTGAAGAAATTTCGGTGCAGCAAGAGCATAAACAGGCTTTGCATTTTGCACTTAATAAACTTGCTGATAATCAAAAGACAGCTTTTGTGCTAAAGAATTATGATGACCTTTCATATAAAGAAATAGCAGAAATAATGGAAACAACCCTTAGTTCGGTAGAGTCGTTAATTCATAGAGCAAAGAAAAATCTCCAGAAAAGTCTTTCCTATTACTATAAAAATAATATGTAGTATCGTTTTTATAGTACTTTTATATCCTTAAATTTTTGGATCTAATGCGTAGTTTATTACTTATCATTATATTTATAAATCTTACTCTTGACTTTCTGGCTCAAGATATTTTTTATAAAAAAATGATTCTTATGGGTAGTCGTTTCGATATTACAGTAGTTGATACTGATAGCACATCGGCATTTAAGAATATTGACATAGCAGTAACTGAAATTCAGCGAATAGAAAAGCTCATATCTTCATGGGATAAAAATTCTCAAACCAGTAGAATAAATATGAATGCAGGAGTCGCTCCTGTTGAAGTAAGTGCAGAGCTATTTGAATTAATACAGCGATCCATTGCTATTTCTAATATTACTGATGGTGCTTTTGATATCACCTATGCTTCAATGGATAAGGTTTGGCATTTTGATGGCAGTATGAAACAAATGCCCAAAGAAGTAGATATTGAGAATTCGGTTGCTAGAGTGGGCTTCAAAAATATAATTCTTGATAAGCAAAAGAGTACGGTTTTTCTAAAAAAGAAAAAAATGAGAATTGGCTTTGGAGCAATTGGCAAAGGTTATGCTGCTGATATGGCTAAAGAATTATTGATTAGTAAAGGCGTAGTTGCAGGAATTATTAATGCTTCTGGCGATATGAATACTTGGGGAAAGAATGCCAATGGTGAAGATTGGACTATTGCAATTACAAATCCTATGAATAAAAATAGAGCTTTTGCTATAGTACCAATTTCCAATAGAGCTGTAGTAACATCAGGCGATTACGAAAAGTTTGTAAGCTTTAATGGGAAAAGATATTCTCATATAATAAATCCCAAAACAGGCTATCCAGCATCGGGAATTATTAGCGTGAGTGTGTTTGCTTCCAGTGCAGAGTTAGCCGATGCATTGGCAACTTCCATATTTGTAATGGGAGTAGAAATAGGCATTGATAGGGTAAATCAGTTACCTAATATAGATTGCATTATTATTGATGAAAAAGGTAGTATTTTTACATCTGAAAACATCCATATAAATGAAAAATAAATTATTTCTTATATTCTTTGGTCTATTATTCTCTATTACTTC
>Ga0164318_10004849_pt1 | contig 12981 bp, 12 predicted proteins | sample GuaBasSedimGuay9_FD_113734 | JGI IMG/M metagenome (GOLD analysis project Ga0164318, IMG submission 113734) | Subseafloor sediment microbial communities from Guaymas Basin, Gulf of California, Mexico - Guay9, Core 4571-4, 0-3 cm | ecosystem: Environmental > Aquatic > Marine > Hydrothermal vents... | reverse complement strand
GAACTGCCATGAGAATGAGCCCCATGACAGTGCAATATTGAATAAGCATGCCAAAACGGTTTATTGCACTGTCTGCCATATTCCGGACTTTGCCAGGGTGGATGCAACCGATATGGCCAGAGACTGGCGTAAGTTAGAACAAAACCCCAAGAACGAGAAGTATGACGAGCATGTGGAATTGAAAAAGCATGTTCGCCCGGTGTATACCTGGTGGAATGGCAAAACCATTTTCCAGGATGCCAACAAGCCGATTGAAGCGGTGAAGGGCATTGTTCATATGGCGTATCCGGACGGGTCAATCAATGACCCCAATGCCCGGATCTATGCGTTCAAGCGCCATACCTCCATGATGCCGGTACTGAAGAAATCCAATCTGTTGTTGCCGGTGGCCCCTGATGTCGCTTTCAAAACCGGGGACATCAACAAATCGGTTATCGCCGGAGCCCTTTCCTATCGCAACATAAAAATCACCAAAGCGGATTACAAATGGGTGAAAGTGGATCGCTACATGGGCCTGTTCCATGAGGTGCTGCCGGCGGACAAGGCACTGAAGTGCAGCGCGTGCCACGGCAAGAAAGCAAACCGTTTTGACTGGAAAGCACTTGGTTACAAGGGCGATCCCAGGAAATTCGGCGGCCGTTTCACCGCAAAGAAGAAATAATAACCATTATAACTATTTTGAGGGGGAGCTTCGGCTCCCCTTTTTTTTGTTCAGCCTCAGAAGTTACAACAGATTTCAGTTATAATGGCGTGGTCAGAAATTGTTGAGGGTACAGTGGAGGAAGGTTGAAAGAGATTATAATAAAGGGAGCCAAAGCCCATAACCTGAAAAATATTGATTTAAAAATTCCCCGAAACAAACTGGTGGTGATTACCGGTTTATCCGGATCAGGGAAATCTTCCCTCGCATTTGACACAATTTATGCCGAGGGACAACGCCGCTATGTGGAATCTTTATCGTCCTATGCGAGGCAGTTTCTGGACCAGATGGAAAAGCCGGATGTGGATTTGATTGAAGGGTTGTCCCCTGCCATTGCCATTGAGCAGAAAACGACTCACAGAAACCCACGATCCACAGTGGCCACTGTGACTGAGATTTACGACTATCTTCGGATTCTGTTTGCCCGTGCCGGTGAGCCTCACTGCCCTGGGTGCGGCAAAGCGGTTTCTTCTCAGTCTCCATCGGAGATTGCGGAAAAACTGTCCGCTTTACCTGTGGGTACAAAAATTTCCATCTGCGCCCCGGTTATTCGGGATAAGAAGGGAGAGTTCAGGAAATTTTTCGAGGCCTACCTTGCCAAGGGCTTTGTCCGGGCGTTGGTAGACGGAAAAGTTTCAGCCCTGGATGAACCGCCGGTACTGGAGAAAAATATCCGCCACCGAATTTCCCTGATTATTGATCGGGTGAAAGTAAATTCTGATAGCCGTTCCCGGGTTGCGGAATCGGTGGAGCTGGCGTTGAAACTGGCGGAAGGGCTTGTGGAGGTTGTGTTTCACGATTCAGGGGAAACTGAATTGTACAGTGAGCATTTTGCCTGTCCGGATTGCGGGATCAATATTCCGGACCTACAGCCCCGGAACTTTTCTTTCAATTCCCCCCATGGGGCCTGTCCCGATTGCCATGGTCTTGGGGTGCTGATGGAGTTTGATGAGGACCTCATTGTCAACCCGGGGCTAAGCATCCGGGAGGGTGCCCTGTTGCCCCTTAGAAATCCCGGGATGGGCTACCGTAGTGCTTTGCTGAAAACAGTGGCAGCCAGTTATGGATTTGATTTCAGCACGCCTTTTGGTCAGCTGACGGATCGTGCAAAACACGCTGTTCTCCATGGTACAGACGATAAACTGAATTTTGTGTACGAGAGCAGAAAAGGATCCCGCTATGAATGGCGTTCTCACTATGAAGGCGTAATTCCCATGCTGAAACGCCGTTACGGTGAAACGACATCTTCGGAGACCCGGGAAGAGCTGGAGCGATTCATGTCCGCGAAAGTGTGTCCGTCCTGTAAAGGCAGACGTCTGCGCCCGGAGATTCTTGCGGTGACTATCAATGGGCGGAATATCATGGATTTCACTGAACTGTCCGTAGAACATTCCATTAAGATGTTTCAAACCCTTAACTTGTCTGAAACACAGCGTAGAATAGCTGACAAAATTCTAAATGAAATTGTCCAGCGACTGCAGTTCCTGAATGATGTGGGTCTTTCTTACCTGACGCTGAACCGTTCCGCAGGAACCTTGAGCGGTGGAGAATCCCAGCGCATCCGGCTGGCAACACAGATCGGTTCAAAATTGATGGGGGTGGTGTACGTACTGGATGAACCCTCCATCGGTCTGCATCAACGGGACAACCGCCGCCTGATTCATACATTGGAAAAAATGCGGGATCTGGGGAATACTGTAATTGTTGTGGAACATGATGAAGAAACCATTGATTCTGCTGATTTTGTTGTCGATCTGGGCCCCGGTGCCGGGGAACATGGCGGGGAAGTTGTCTGTACGGGGAAGCCGGCGGAAATCCGGGCCTGTTCCAGTTCTCTTACCGGAATGTACCTCTCAGGTAAAAGGTCCATCCCGGTTCCTGAAAAGCGAAGAAAGCCTGCCGGATGGCTGACAGTCAGCGGTGCCACGTTGCACAATCTGAAGGGGCTGAGCGTGAAATTTCCTGTGGGTGTGTTTACCTGTGTTACCGGTGTTTCCGGAAGCGGGAAGAGTACGCTGGTCAATGAGATTCTGCGGAAGGCCCTTCGCCGGAAACTGGGGGGAAGAACCCTGAAAGGGCTTGGCCTTTCCCGGCTTAGCGGGAGCGATCAGATTGACAAGGTCATTGCCATTGATCAGTCTCCCATTGGCAGGACCCCGAGGTCAAATGCGGCAACCTATACTGGTTTGTTCACGCCGATCCGGGAGCTCTTTGCTCAAACGCCGGAGTCCCGGGCCAGGGGCTACAAGCCGGGGCGCTTCAGTTTTAATGTCAAAGGCGGAAGATGTGAAAAATGCCGGGGCGACGGATTGCTCAAAATTGAAATGCATTTTCTGCCGGATGTTTATGTGACGTGTGAACAATGTGCCGGGCGCCGCTACAATCGGGAAACTCTGGAGGTTCGCTACAAGGGTAAAAACATTGCCGATGTGCTGGATATGACTGTGGAAGAGGCGTTGGAGTTTTTTGTGGCGATCCCGAATGTTCAAAACAAATTGCAGACACTGTTTGACGTTGGGCTGTCGTATGTGCGCCTTGGCCAGCCGGCCACGACCTTAAGCGGCGGGGAGGCCCAACGAATTAAACTGTCCCGTGAACTGTCCAGGAGAGCCACCGGTAATACTGTGTACATGCTGGATGAACCCACAACCGGTTTACACTTCGACGATGTGGCTAAACTGCTGTCTGTGCTGAATCGTCTGGTGGATGCCGGAAACACTGTGATTGTGATTGAACACAATCTGGATGTGATCAAAAGTTCGGATTTCGTCATTGATCTGGGGCCGGAAGGTGGTGAAGCAGGTGGACAGCTCGTCGCAAGCGGGAAACCTGAAAAAATTGCGGCATGCAAAGACTCTTTTACCGGGAAATTCCTGACAAAAGCATTGAAGAAAAGATAAAGTGAGAGGTCAGTTTTTGAGTTTGAGGACGTATTTACCGTAAATGCGGGACTTATCGACCGCGCCCCATTCCCGGGAATCGGCAGACACCAATCGATTGTCTCCCAGAACAAAAACAGAATCATAAGGGACAGGGAAGGCTGGGATAGTTTCAAAACTCTCAGAATGATGGTTGGTGTAGGGTTCACGCAAGAGTTTTCCGTTGAGAAATACGCTGCCGTTTCGGATTGCGATGACATCGCCGGGTAATCCGATAATTCGTTTCACCAGTAAGCGATTTTCGGCGATGGGAGAGAAGAACACAATGACGTCTCCTCTGTTCAGTGTCGAGATATCTCCATTGAATTTGTCCACCAGAATGTGATCATTGTTGTGGAACGTCGGATACATACTGGAGCCGGAGATTACCATGGGCTTGAAAAAATAGAAAAGCAGAATGATCGGGAGTAACAGCCCCGCGTAAAGCAGAAGAAGGCTTGTTTTGTGTTTGCTGAGCAGCTTAAATAACTTCAAGGCCAAATCCCTCCCGGTCTCCTTCAAGGTAGACCTTCTGGATAATATGAGGCGTTTTGATTGATTCGTCAAGTTGCTGATGAATAAAATAGAGCAGGGATTTCATGGAGAACGGTTCACCTGTGAGCTGGTTCAAAGGTTCGGATTCCAAGCGGTTCCGCAAGTTTTCCAAAACCTGCTGAACCGGGTCGAAATCAACAACAAAACCATCTTTGTCCAATTCTTCTGATGACAGGGTGACCACAAGGGAGAACCGATTACCTTTCAGTTGCTTTTCTTCCCGATATACCACTTTGCAGGGGATACTGGCTGTCACGAAAAAACTATTCTTCAACCGTGGCTTCCTCGAGAAGCAGATGGGGAATACCATTTTCATCAATCGGATAAATACGTTTGCAGCTATCACATTTTAAGCCAGTTTTATCCTCTGTTAGTTTCAAATCAGTCTTGCATTCGGGACAAACAATGATTTCAAGCAGTTTTTCATTAAATTTCATGTTTCCCTCCAGTAGCTTTATTGTACCAGACTCCGGGGAAGGAGAAAAGTGGGGAAGCCAGCTCATCGATGTCTTGACAGGGAATGGGGAGAACGGGATAATCATGTCAAGGAGTATGGATGAAAATTATACTGGAATTTCCGGGTTTCTTACAAATAACGACTGTGGAGAATGGTGGAGGCTTTTGACAAAGCGGAGGCGGAGGCGAAGGCGATGCTGGTGCGAAGTTTCGCCAGTTCCCTGTTTCATTCGAAATTTCTGGTTACGGCATCCGGCCTGGCTGGGATCGGGTCCCCCAATGAAATTCAAACCCGGAGATTGACCCATAATGTTATCCTCTGTGGAGACCTGGTATCCGCAGCGAAACCGGGTGAAGGATTGATGGCGCCCCGTGTGATGGTGGCTGCCGGCCATCAGGCAACGGTTATGTTGAGAATTCTGGCAGGAAGGGAGTAAAAGTGGAGTTTACAAGAATATCAGAGATTGATATGCCGGTTTCCCGAGTGGGGTTGGGAACATGGGCCATAGGGGGCACCTTCTGGGGTGGCTCCAATGAGAAAGATTCTATTAAGACCATCCTGAAGGCACTGGATTCCGGGATAAATTTGATTGACACGGCCCCCGTTTATGGATATGGATTTTCGGAAGAAGTGGTCGGGAAAGCACTGCGGATGTACGGGGCGAGAAGCAAGGTGGTTGTGGCAACAAAAGCAGGCCTTCAATGGCAGGATGGGAAAATTCGCCGGAATGCGTCGCCAGCCAGACTGCGCCACGAACTGGAAGATAGCCTGAAACGATTGAAAGTAAAAAGAATTGATCTGTATCAGCTCCATTGGCCCGACCCCTCAACGCCTCTGGAAGAAACAGCGGAAACACTGCTCCGGTTTAAGGAAGAGGGGAAAATCCGAGCCATCGGATTAAGCAATTTTTCAACGGCTGGAATGACGAAGTTCAGTGAAGTGGCTCCATTTCAGACAGTGCAGCCGCCCTATAATCTGTTTGAGAGGGAAATGGAGAAGGATATTCTGCCCTGGTCCCGTGATGCCGGTATCACTATCCTGGGGTACAGTGCCCTTTGCCGGGGATTGTTAAGTGGGAGAGTGGGCCTGGGGACCGAATTCCCTGATGGAGACATCCGGCGGGTGGATCCGAAATTTCAGTCACCCCGGATGGATCGGTATCTGGCAGCAGTGAATGAGCTGGATGCCTTTGCGAGGGAAAAGTTCGGAAAAAGAGTTGTGCATCTGGCACTTCGTTTTATATTGGACAAACTGCAGGATGGAATTGCCCTGTGGGGTGCCCGAAAGCCAGAGCAGCTGGCGCCGCTGGAAGACTGTTTCGGGTGGGGACTGGATCAAGCTGCCCTGATTGAGATTAACGGGATTTTGAGCAGAAACATTCCGGAACCCATTGGGGTGCAATTTCTTGCACCACCCCAATAACAATCTGATTTTTCAGAACTTTTTTCTGTAATTAATCGTCGGAGGATAATGCGGAAATACCTTTTCTGGAGGATTTATGAAACACGTTTTAATAGTAATATTAACTTTAATGGTGTCTGCTATTGCGTTTGCGGGGGCCAATATCCGGTTTGATCAATTAAACCTGAATGCCGGCACTCTCCGTCCCAACAGCCGGGCAAAAATTATATTCAAATTCAAAAATACAGGTGATTCAGCACTGGAAATTAACAAGGTGAATGCGGCCTGTGGTTGTACCGTTCCAAAGGTGAGTAAGCGGGTGTTTTCACCGGGTGAATCGGGGGAGCTGATTCTCTGGTTTTACACAGCGGGCTATTACGGTACAGTTCGCAAGACCGCTACCATTTTGACAAACAGTGAGTTAAATCCAGCAGTGACGGTGTCTTTTAATGCGGTTGTTAAGGCTGAATTATTACCCGATGAAACGAAAATAGAGTTTCGGGACGTGGTTCCGGGGAAGAAACTTGAACAAATTGTGACAATCAGGAACCAGATGAATCATCCGGCAAAACTCGGGAAGGGAAGTGTCCTGTTTGGCAGGGAACACGTATCGGAAACCGGATTCGGATGGAAACTCAAGACAAAGGAGGACGGTAGTCTGGCATTAACATTTTCTGTGAACTTGAAAAAGGCATTGACCATCCGCCGACCGATACGACTAAAAGTGGGTTTCCCTACCAACTCGAAACTGGACCCGAAACTTATATTCTATGTGACCATCCGGCCGATGCCGCCTATGGTGGTTACACCGACGTCATTCTTCTTACCAAACCTGTCACCCGGGGCGAAACGTGTGGCATCAATTCATGTTGACAGCAATGGTGGTCAGAGACTGGCAGTGGAGCGTGTGAAAATTTCCAGCGTGCCATTCACTTATGAAATTGAAACACAATCAGAGACCTCCGTCGTGATATGGCTGAACGTCAATGAAACTGCACAATCCGGAAGGGTGCAGGGGTCATTGCAGCTTTTCACGACAGTTGGAGGCCTGGCACAGATGCGCATCATCCCGGTTAAAGGTCAGATACAGTAAGAAGAAAAGTGAAGGGTGGGGCGGCTTTGCCGCAGTGATTTGTGACTTACAAGGCAAGAGACGGGGATGGGTCAAGTCCCTGACTTGTCATTCATCGCTTCTTCGGGCGAGTAGGAGTAGGAGTAGGTGGCAGAATAGTGCAAGTGAAAGTGCGAGTGCGCGAAAGAAAGGAGTTGGCAAATATCGCTTCCCTTCTCTTTCGGTCAGAACACTGAACACAGAACACATCTTTTTCACCCATCACTCTTCCCTTCTTGCATAGGACTGGGTGTTTCTGATAAAGTGGGTATAGCAAAAAAATGATAAGGGGGGGGGAGATGAATTGTCCCAATTGTGATTGCTATACACCTGATGATAGTCCGGTTTGTGTTCATTGTGGTGCTCAGTTGCCCGAGATTTCAGCTGATCCTGCGCGCCAGTCTGCAGGGATTTCACGTTTATCGGGGAAACGGGTTCATGCGGGAAGTGGTGGCGGTTTCAACGGGTGGAACATCCTGATGGTCGTGGCCGTTGTTCTGGTGGGTGTACTTCTCTTTTTTCTATTACGCAGCACGCCGGCTCATGCCTACATCACGGAATTTCCTGACAGCCCCATTGACCTTACTTCCATGATTGTTTCGGGAAAGACAAATATAGTGGACATGTACAGTGAATTTTGTCCCCCATGCCGGGCAATTGCCCCTTATCTCGAAAAGTTGGCGAAGGCACGGCCCGATATCCACGTGGTTCGTATTGATATAAACCGAAAAGGGCATCGAGGCATTGATTGGGCATCCCCCATTGCAAAACAATTCAACCTTCGATCCATTCCCCACTTCATCCTCGTAGATGGAAATGGGAAGGTCCTGGAAGAGGGAAAGCCTGCCTACAAAAAAGTTGTCGACATGATCAAAGAGGCGCTGAATCAGTAGTGATTGGGAGTGCCACACGCAGCATCGTAATTCGTAACGAATCAGCGAGTTGATCAATTACCTGTCTTTTCCTGCGTTTTCGGGTCAGAACACTGATCACAGGCGGCAAAGCCGCACAGAACACTTCTCGATATTTATTCTCCCATGATTCGTAGTGTTTCGTTGATCATCACCAGTGCTTTTTCCATATCGGCTACGTAGATATGTTCGGAGGTGGCGTGCTCTTCCCTGGCGCCAATGCCGACGACAGCCATCTCGATGCCATGATTGTTGTAGATGGAGGCATCGGTAAAGCCGGTGATGAAGGTTGTGGTGGCGTCTACACCTGCTGTTTTCAATGCTCTTTTGGCGACTTCAACGGTTTCGGAGTTCTCCGGAATATCCACTGCTTTGCAGAGATTGTCCACCTTGATCTCCACTTCAGCGCCGAAATCTGTCACTTCTTTTTGAATTGTGGCAACTATTTCATCGGCCAGTTTCTGAGCTTTGTCATGGGCCAGGGAACGGCACTCCGCCAGAAAGGTGCAAACGTCCGGGACACCATTTCGAATCATCCCACCATTGATGACACCGACGTTGGCAGTGGTTTCATGATCCAGGCGGCCTAATTTCAGCGCGGCGATGGCTTTGGATGCAGCGTGGATGGCGTTGATTCCGTTTTCCGGTTCCATTCCGGCATGGGCGGCTTTTCCGCTGACGGTTACGTCAATGGCAAAATAACTGGGACCGCCGATGACGATAGTGTCCAGGGTGTCATTATCCAGCAGAAAACCCTTCTTTGCGGAAATTAACGAGTAGTCCATGTTTTTAACACCAAAGAGCCCTACCTCTTCCTGGCGGCTGATGGCGACTTCCACAGGTGGGCGTACTTTTGCTGTCCGCAATGCCTCCAGCATTTCCGCAATGCCCGCCTTATCATCGGCTCCAAGTATGGTTTCGCCTCTGGAGCGGATGACGCCGTCTTTCAGTACCGGTTCAATACCGATACCGGGTTTCACAGTGTCTGCATGGCAGGAAAGGAGAATCGGTTCTGTTACCTTGCTGTTTTTCGCGGGGAATTTCGCCACGAGATTGCCGTAACTGTCAATGGTGGCAGTTCCTCCCAGTTTTTCAAACTCCCCCTTCAAGTATTTGATAAACCTGGCTTCGTTTCCCGATTCACTATCAATCTGTACCATTTCCATAAATTGCTTGATCATCCGTTCAGACATAAATCCTCCATTTTGTATTTCAGTTGCGATTACGGTTAAACACGACCATTCTCAAGGTGGTCATGTCTTCAATTGCAAATTTTGCGCCTTCCCGGCCCAGGCCGCTGCCCTTATTCCCGCCGTAGGGCATGTGGTCCACCCGGAACGCCGGGATATCGTTGATCATTACGCCGCCGACGTTCACCCTGCTGACGGCATTCAGCGCCTTATCCACGTTGTCGGTGAAGATACCAGCCTGTAGGCCGTAACTGGAGTCATCCAGCAGGCGAATCCCTTCTTCAAAAGAGGAAACCGGGTGGATGACCACCGCCGGGGCAAACAACTCTTCTTTCATAATTCGCATGTCGGGACGGGCATTCACAATGACTGCCGGTGTCAGCACATTCCCGTCCCGATTTCCCCCGATGAGGATCTCAGCCCCCTGCTTCCTTGCTTCCGTCAGCCAATTTTCAATCCGGGCGAGTTCCGGTTCTGAAATAATGGGCCCCACGTCGGTTGCTTCATCCAGGGGATTCCCGACAACGAGATTCTCGGTGGCGGCCACAAATTTTTCCGTAAATTCTGCTATGTTTTTCTCGTGGACAAAAATCCGTTGAACGGAAATGCAGACCTGCCCCTGATTGTAGAATGCGCCCAATACACAGCGCTTCACCGCGTAATCCATCCTGGAACAGTCCTTATCCACAACGACCCCGCTGTTGGAGCCAAGTTCCATTGTTACTTTTTTCAACCCTGCAACTTGCGTAATATGGGTGCCCACCATGCGGCTACCGGTAAAAGTTATCTTGGCGATCCTGGGATCTGTAACCAGTTTTTCTCCCACTACAGAACCTGGTCCCGGAACCACGCTGACCGCACCCTCCGGCGCACCGGCCTCTACAAAGGCCCGGATCAGTTCAATCCCGGATATCGGAGTCAACCCTGCCGGCTTCAGGATAACCGGGCAGCCAGCCGCAATGGCCGGCGCAACTTTGTGGGCGGCAAGGTTCAGCGGGAAATTGAATGGGGAAATCGCTGCCACCACACCAATGGGAAAGCGTTCATAGAATCCTGTGCGGTTTTCCCCGGCGGTACTGGCATCAAGGGGCAGGGTTTCCCCGTGGATGCGTTTAGCCTCTTCGGCGGCGAATGTCAGGTTTTCCAGGCAGCGGGCAACCTCTCCCCCAGCATATTTCAACGGTTTTCCCGCTTCCCGGGCGATAATTTTTGCCAGTTTGTCTTTCTTTGCCGCAAGATTATCCCTCGCGTCCAGAATGAGTCGGCTTCGCTCATGGGCGGGGAGGGCAGCCAGTGCCCCTTGAGCTTTTTCAGCAGCTGTCAATGCCTGCTCCAGTTCTTCATCCCCCGCAAGGGAAACTTCGGCGAATTTTTCACCGGAAAATTTGTCCGTTACGCGCTGTTTTTTCGGGGTTTCCATCATGTGTCCCCCCAGAATAAGCGGATAAGTTTTCATTTTCAACTCCGTAGCCGGGTTTATTTCCCTTTCATTCTACCACGGCGAGGCAAGAAGGGCGGTGCTGAATATCTTTGAAATCACAGAAGGCACCCATGCCTTCTGTGGTACAATTTATCATTAGAATCTGCCAGCGTGTGAACGTATGCGTTTGTCATGAAAGGATGAATGCTACGCGTTATATCGGAAAGTGCTACGTTTGTGTGGAGGTGTTAATGACAGCTGATGTCAATCTTGTTGAGAAAGCATTATCTCAGTGGTCCATTCTGGTTCAGGGTGGGGTTGTATTTATCCTTCTGATATTTTTCGCAGTAGCATGGTTCACAACAAAACGAAAGGTGCTCTTAAGCTGGACACTGGCATGGGCCATGGACGCTCTGGCGATGTTGTTTGTGTATCACGGGGTAGGCACCGACACAACTTCATTTCAGGTGATTTCAGTTTACGAGGGGTACGGAATTTCGAAGCTCTTATTTGCATTTTTTCTCTCGCTGGGCTTATACCAGTATCGACGGGTATCTTTTGCAATGGAAACCATTGTGCCACGGTGGCTGTATTGGCTTGTGGGCGGATGGGCATTGCTTTTGTTTATGATGAACGGAAACGCGATTCGGGAACAAATTGTTGTATATTCTGCATTGGGCTTGCTTCTGGTGAGTGTCGGCCTTGATACCATCATTCGTGATAAATCCCGGGGGGCGAGATTGCTTGCCTTTATCCTGATACTGGATGCGATCTGGTTCCTTCATCACGCGGTGGTACTGTTCCCCGCTCTATGGGGGGATAAAGTTCCGAGCTATATGAGTCATATTTCTTTTGCCGATGCCATATCAGAGTTTACTGTAGGCCTTGCCTGTTTGCTGGCAGCCGGGCTCAGGGCCATGGACGAGATGTGGGAAGCCAATAAGAAGTTGGAGGCCAGCCAGCAGGCCTTGCGGAATCTTGTGGACGCAGATCCCTTGACCGGCTTGTACAACCAGCGGAAATTCAGGGGATTCATGGGAGATGTTTCAGGAAAATCCGGTGTCCTGATTTTCATGGATGTGGACAAATTTAAATCTGTGAATGACAATTGGGGGCATGCTGCGGGGGACCTTTCACTTCGAAGGGTGGCAGACATGATGCGTCAGGTTTTTCGGGCAGAAGACGGACTGTTTCGCATGGGGGGGGATGAATTTCTCGCTGTCGGCTTCGGGCTTTCACATAAAGACGCAAAAGAGAGGATAGACCGGCTGCGGGAATTGCTGGCACTACCCGATGAGAATGGAATACCGATTTTCATATCTGCTGGAATCAGCGAATTTGGAGGAAATACGCCAATAGATGAAGCCCTTGCCATGGCCGATTCCTCTATGTATGAAGACAAGTCTCTTCGTCGCAGAGACTCTTCCACCTCCATCCGAATCGGGGGAGGAAGAACCGGAAAAGGATAGTATTGAGTCGGGAGGGAATACATATGGAATACACATACAGCATTAACAAATGTGAACTGATATTGAAACGGGGAGATATCACGCAGGAACCGGTTACCGCCATTGTCAATGCGGCCAATTCCGCACTGTCCCACGGTGGAGGCGTATGTGGGGCGATTCACCATGCTGCTGGCCCGGAACTGGCGACGGAATGCGCGGCCCTTGGCGGTTGTGAAACCGGAATGGCAAAAATGACCGGAGGATATCAGCTACCGGCCAGGTATGTGATTCACACGGTGGGGCCGGTTTACCATGCCCATGAACCGGAGGAAGCTGCACAGCTACTTTCATCGTGCTATCGGGAATCGTTGGCTCTGGCCTTGAGCAATGGGCTTGAAAGTATTGCGTTTCCTTCTATCAGTACGGGTATTTATGGCTACCCGGTGGTGGCTGCCGCAAAGATTGCCCTTGCGACTATCGTGAATTTTTTAAGAATTCATGGAAAGCCAGCGAAAGTCGCGATGGTCCTCTTCAGCGACAGTGATCTTGAAACTTACAACTCCGTATATCTTTCCCTGGGCAAAAGTGATGGGTAACAAAAGATGTGTCCTGTGTTCTGACCGAAAGAGAAGGGAAGCGATATTTGCCAACTCCTTTCTTTCGCGCACTCGCACTTTCACTTGCACTATTCTTACCCCTACTCCTATTCCTACTCCTACATCTCTTTCTGCCGCTTACGCATAACGCGCACTCAGTTGGCTGGGCCGCAAAGCGGGGGACAGGCGCCGCGGCGTTGCCAGCCCCCAAAACCCAAACACCCTCTGAACTTTGTGTCCTTTGTGCCCTTGTGCCTTTGTGTTGAATTCCCCT
>Ga0164318_10004848_pt1 | contig 12983 bp, 9 predicted proteins | sample GuaBasSedimGuay9_FD_113734 | JGI IMG/M metagenome (GOLD analysis project Ga0164318, IMG submission 113734) | Subseafloor sediment microbial communities from Guaymas Basin, Gulf of California, Mexico - Guay9, Core 4571-4, 0-3 cm | ecosystem: Environmental > Aquatic > Marine > Hydrothermal vents >... | reverse complement strand
TGTAGCTTTAAAATATGCGTGCAGAACAAATTCTATAGATCATTTGGTATTAACTCATATAGATGTATATGATGAAATTGATGAAATAAAAGTATGTGTAGCTTATGAAGTAGATGGTAAAGAAATTACAAATTTCCCATCTTCCAGAGATATGCTTGCAAAAGCGACACCAATTTTGAAGAGCTTTAAAGGTTGGAAAGAAAATATTTCAGAAGTAAAAAATTATGATGATTTACCTCTGAATGCCCGGGAATATATAAAATTTATTGAAGATTATACAAATACGTCTATTGGAATTATTTCTGTAGGGTATAAAAGGGAACAAACAATGATGAGAACAGGCCTTTGGACAAAATAATAATTTTAGATTTTGGTTCCCAGACAACTCAGTTAATTGCAAGGCGAATTAGGGAATTGGGGGTATTTTGTGAAATTTATCCAGGTAATAGCATAATTAATGATGATTTTTTATTGGATACAAAAGGTATTATTATGTCTGGATCTCCTTTTTCTGTTTATGAAAAAGGGGCTCCAAAACCTGATACCGGCATATATTTAACAGGATTGCCAATATTAGGAATTTGTTATGGTTTTCAGCAAATGACTGTAATGAATAATGGCAAAGTAAATTCTTCTATTACAAAAGAATATGGAAAAGCTTCTGTATCCATATTACAAGATACAGACCTGTTTAATGGAGTACCCTCCGGTTTTACATCATGGATGAGCCATGGAGACAGTTTGGAAATTTTAGGAGATGGTTTTGAACTGATAGCTGAATCTGCAAATCATCCGGCAGCGGGATATAATAAAAAATTAAATTTATATGGTCTTCAATTTCATCCTGAAGTTAGCCATTGTGATTATGGAAAAGAGATATTAAGTAATTTTATTTTTAAAATTTGTAAAATAGATAAAAATTGGACTATGAAGCAATTCAGTGATCAAATATCAACGATATTAAAGGAAAAAATTAAAAATAATAAGGTCCTTCTCTTAATTTCCGGTGGAGTAGATTCTTCTGTTGTAGCCGGAATCCTTTTGAAATCTCTACCAAAAGAAAATATATTTCTTATGTATATTGATACCGGGTTAATGAGAAAAAATGAAACTCTTGAAATTGAGATATATTTAAAAAGCCTAGGTGCTCAAAATATTAAAATTGTTGATGCAGCTGAGTTATTTTTACATTCTTTAAAAGGAATATCAGACCCAGAGCAAAAAAGAGAAATAATTGGTGATCTTTTTATAAAGATTCAAGAAAAGGAATTACCTGTTTCTATTTCAGAAAATTATTTTCTTGCTCAGGGTACACTTTATACTGATCTTATTGAATCAGGAAAAGGTGTTGGGGCAAATGCAAAAATAATAAAATCTCATCATAATGTACGGTCTCCTTTAGTTGAAAAAAAGCGAAATGATGGTTTAATAATTGAACCTCTGGATAAATTATTTAAAGACGAAGTAAGAAAACTGGGATTAAGTTTGGGAATAGATAAAAGAATAATAGAAAGACACCCTTTCCCTGGACCAGGGCTTGCAGTTAGAATTATTGGAGATATTACAGTAGAAAAAGTAAGAATTCTTCAGGACGCAGATTTTTTGTATATAAATGAATTAAAAGAACGTAATCTCTACCATAAAATATGGCAGGCTTTTTGTGTGCTTCTTCCTATAAAATCGGTTGGTGTAACAGGTGATGCCCGTGAATATGGTTATGTTCTTGCTTTAAGAGCTATAAAAAGTGTTGACGGAATGACAGCCGATGTATTTCCATTTGAATCAATTGATCTTTTAGAAATATCTTCTCTTTTAACAAATAAAATTCCGGAAATTGGTAGAGTTGTGTATGATATTTCGAGTAAACCACCTGCTACAATTGAATGGGAGTAGTATGATAAAAACATTTGGTTATATAAGAGTTGCAGCTGTACGTCCGTTAACCAAACCGGTTAATATTAACGATAATACCAAAAATATTATTTCACTTATGAAAGAATCTTCAAATAAAAAATGTGACATATCTGTTTATCCAGAATTATCTGTAACGTCCTATAATTGCGGTGATCTTTTTAGACAGAAGACTCTTCTTGATGCAGCTCTTGAATCAATAACAAAAATAACAGAAGAATCTTCCAATCTCTATGGCATACATATTATAGGTTTTCCTTTTGCTGTTACTGGTCAATTATTTAATTGTGGTGCAGTAATTTCACATGGACATATTTTAGGAATTATTCCTAAATCTTTTATACCTAATAATAATGAATATTATGAAGGACGATGGTTTAGTTCAGGACTTAAAACTAATATTAAAGATGTTTATATAGGAAAAGAACAAATACCTTTTGGAACAGATTTAATTTTTTTTAGTAGAAATAATAATCTTGAATCTTTTGGTATTGAAATATGTGAAGACCTTTGGGCTGTAATTCCACCTAGTTCCTCTCTTGCTCTTTCAGGAGCTTCCATTATTTTAAATTTATCCGCAAGTACAGATATTCTCGGGAAAGTTGATTATCGTAGAAATCTTGTAAAGCAGCAGTCTTCAGCTATAATAGGTGGATATGTATATTGCTCAGCTGGAGTAGGGGAATCCACAACAGATACTGTCTGTGGAGGTCATTCTATAATAGCTGAAAATGGTAAATTACTTGTTGAAAGTGAAAGATTTACAAGAGATTCCAATATTATTTTTAATGATATAGATCTGGAATATATTCAACATGAAAGACTAAACAATACAACTTACAGTCAATCTGTTATTAATAAATCAGATTTACAGATATACAGAAAAATATTTTATAATTCTGAAAAAGAATCAGATTCTAGATTGACAAGAGTAGTTAATCCTCATCCTTTTGTACCACACTCTTTAAATGACCTGAATGATCGTTCAAGTGAAATTATAAAAATTCAAAGTACCGGTTTGGCTACTCGCATGAGTAACACTAAAATATTCAAAACTGTAATAGGCCTTTCAGGAGGACTTGATTCCACTTTAGCTTTGTTAGTAATATTGGAAGCTTATAAGCAGCTTGAACTTGATTTTAAAGATATTTACTGTATTACTATGCCTGGTTTTGGCACAACAGAAAGAACTAAAAATAATGTTGTACAACTTGCAGGAGAATTGAATTTATCTTTAGATGAAATAAATATAAGAGAAGCTTCTCTACTCCATTTTAAGGATATTGGACATAATAGCTCCATTCATGATACCACTTACGAAAATACTCAGGCCAGGGAAAGAACTCAAATTCTAATGGATAAAGCAAATCAATTAAATGCACTTGTCATTGGAACTGGTGATTTGTCAGAGCTTGCTCTTGGTTGGTGCACTTATAATGGCGACCATATGTCAATGTATTCTGTAAATAGCGGTGTTCCTAAAACTTTAGTTAAATTCCTAATTAAATATTATGCAAATACAATTGCCAATGAAGGGATAAAAAAGATTCTTTATGATATAATTGATACCCCCATTTCACCTGAATTATTACCACCAGATGACAATGGAGAAATATCACAAATTACTGAAGATACAATTGGGCCCTATACACTCCATGATTTCTTTCTTTTTAATGCTGTACGTTGTGCTTATAAGCCTGAAAAAGTATTTTTTCTTGCTAAAATAGCCTTTGAAAACAGGTATGAATCTGAAACTATTTTGAAGTGGTTAAAAGTTTTTTACAAACGATTTTTTTCACAGCAGTTCAAAAGGTCAGCTCTTCCTGATGGCCCAAAAGTTGGGACACTGGCACTTTCACCAAGAGGCGATTGGAGAATGCCAAGTGATGCTGATGTATCTGCCTGGCTTGCAAATTTAGATCATTAAAAAATATCCACTGGTACTTTTATCGGCATTGAATAAGCTCGATATCCTGTAGCATTATAAATTGCATTGGCAATTGCTGGTGCTGTAATTTCCAGAGCTGGTTCTCCGATCCCTTTTGCACCGGTAGGAGAGGTTGGATCTGCATTTTCAATAATTATTGCTGTCATATCCGGCATATCACCAGATTTTGGTATCTTGTATTTATTCAGATTTAATTGTTGGATAAATCCATCCACACATTGAATGTTTTCAGTTAAAGCCATTCCCATTCCCTGTACAATTCCACCAAAAATTTGACCTTTAACCATATCTTTATTAATTGCTTTTCCTATATCATGGGCTGCAGTAACCTTAAGAACTTTTACTTTACCTGTTTTTCTATCTACTTCAACTTCAGCTGCCTGACAACTGTATACATATGTAAAATATGCATCTCCCTGACCTGTTTCTTCATCCCATGTAACAGAAGGAGCCTGAAAATAACCAAAAGCATAGGGAAAAACTTTTCTGGAATGTAATATTCGAACAGCTTCATCCCATGGTAATTTGTAGCCATCCCTGCCCCATAAATGATCCTCTTTAAATACAACCTCTCTGGGTAGACAGCGAAGTTTATCTGATAAATTTTGAGTCATAATTTCTTTTAATTTCTCAACAGCATCTTTTATAGCTCCACCACCCATTAGAGTTCCTCTGGAAGCTACAGTTGTTCCACTATCAGGGATATTTGAAGTAGAAGGTGTAACATAAAATATTCTGTCAATCTTAACCCCTAAAAGATCTGCCAGCATAATGTTCATAGCGCTTTCTGCACCCTGACCATTTTCAAATATTCCTGTTGAAAGAACTATAGATCCATCAAACTGACAATTTACAGTACAGCTGGCAAAATCCATACCCTCTGCACCAATACTTGAACCTCTATATGAAGAAGCAAGACCTATTCCGTAGAATTTATCTTTATCACCTTTTCCATGATCAGAAAGTTCGATCTTTTTATAATAATCAGAAGCTTCAACAACAGTATCAATTACCTGATGAAGGCTGACTTTATGTGTATTTAAAACCTGACCGGTGATAGTAGTGGATCCATCAACAACACCATTTTGTTTTCTAAATTTAATAGGATCAATTTGCAGTTTTTCTGCACATATATCCATCATTTGTTCAATGGCAAAATTACTTTGAGGAGCACCAAACCCTCTGAAAGCTCCTGTAAAACTATTATTTGTTGCAACCCCATAAACATCTGTATTTACATTGGGAACCATATATGGTCCACAACTTTGGGCTGTAGATCTCCATGTCAGCCAAGGCGTTGTTGAAGCAATTGCACCGGAATTTGCCAATATATAGCAATTAACAGCTTTTATATATCCATCTTTATTTATTCCGTATTTATATTTAATATCATAAGGAACTCTCTTATAACTTTCTTTAATAGACCATTCCCTGGTATAGATCATACGAACTGGTCTATTTACAATTGTTGCTGCCAATGCTGTTCTTGCGCATATCATAGCTGCAGTATCATCTTTCCCACCAAAACTTCCACCTACGGGATGTGAGAAAACTTCAATTTCTGAAATAGGTATTCCTAAGTGTGCAGAAACAAATCTTCTGGTACTAAAGGGGTGCTGCATGCTGCCGTAAACCTCTATGCCTCCGTTTCGTTTAGGTATACAGATTGAACCTTCAGTTTCAATATAAGCATGTTCAACCAGGGGAGTGTGAAATTCTTTTTCTATAATATAATCACATTCCTCAAAGGCCTTATCTGTATCACCTTTTCTTACTTTATGATGACAAATAATGTTTTTTGCAAATTCTTCATTTATTAAAGGAGCACCATCCTGCATAGCTTCAAATGAATCCAAAACTATAGGTAGTTCCTCAACATCAATTTTAATAAGCTTAGATGCTTCAATTGCTGCTGATTCTGTTTCTGCAATAACCAATGCTATTACATCACCCTCATAACGAATTTTATCCTGAACAAGAATCGAATAATCCTGAAAAATCTGTCCGGATTTAATTTGCCCGGGAACATCTTTCCAGGTTACCACTTTTATTACACCAGGGTATTTTTCTGCCTCTTCAAAATTAATATTTATTAATTTGGCATGTACAAATCCAGAATAAACAGGAATGCAGCGTGCTTCATTATAAAATCTAAAATCATCGACATAATATGCGCGTCCAGTCACTTTTGAAAAGGAATCATTCCTGTATGCTACGCTGTTCGAATCCATATTACCTCCAGAAGATAAAATCAGTATACTTCATAAAAGCAAATAATAAAAGCAATATTTTGATAAATACGTCAATTTATTGTATGAATATTGCAAAATTATGAAGAATTACAAATAGTTAATAATAAAAAATATTTTTGTAATTATAAATGTAAATTAAATAAATCCAGTAATTAAAACTCTGCTATAATTGAGATTTGCTTGACAATTACTAGTTTCTGTTATTATAATAATACTACAAATAATTATCATTATCAATTAGGAGATAATCTTATGGAAAAAAAATGGGTTTGTTCAGTATGCGGTTATATCTACATGGGTGAAAATCCTCCTGAAAAATGTCCTACTTGTGGTGCACCAGCAGAAAAATTTAATGAACAGTCCGGTGAACTTGTTTGGGCTGATGAACATAAAATTGGTGTAGCAAAGGGCTTGGATCCTGAAGTAGTAGAAGGATTGAGACAGAATTTTACAGGTGAATGTACAGAAGTTGGAATGTATCTGGCTATGAGTCGTCAAGCAGATAGGGAAGGTTTTCCTGAAGTAGCAGAGGCTTATAAACGAATAGCATTTGAAGAAGCAGATCATGCTTCAAAATTTGCAGAGATGCTTGGTGAAGTTGTTGTAGCTGATACAAAAGCTAACCTTGAAGCTAGAGTTGCTGCAGAATATGGTGCAACCCAGGGTAAAAAAGATTTGGCTACACTGGCTAAGAAACTTAATTATGATGCTGTACATGATACAGTTCATGAAATGTGTAAAGATGAAGCCCGACATGGAAAAGCTTTTCAGGGACTTCTTAACAGATATTTTAAATAGGGTGTAATAGAATATTATAAAAAGGTCGTTGTTAAAAACGACCTTTTTTTTATTCAAAATTAAAAAATCTCATCTGTAGTATTTATTTAATTACACATAAATTTTTTTACTGTATATTTAAGATAGATTGCTAAATTTTTCATTATTTAATAGTATACTATTTTACTCAGATGATAATAGGGGTAGTAAATGAAAATAGCCGTTGGTATAAGTGGTGGGGTTGATTCATCTGTTGCTGCATGGATATTACGTGAACAAGGACATGCCGTTATTGGAATATGGATGAATCTTTTTGGAAATGAATCATCTGCAATTGATGCTGAAAAAGTTTGTGAGTTTCTTAATATCCCTTTTTATAAGATAGATCTGCAAAACGAATATAAGAATTTGGTTATTTCATATATTAAAGATGAATATGCATTGGGTAAAACACCAAATCCCTGTGTTATGTGTAACAGGGGAGTTAAATTTGGACAGTTTATAGAAAAAGCACTCTCTTCTGGTTTAGATTTTGAATATTTCGCTACAGGACATTATTCTATTATTGAACAGGATAATAAAACAAAACGTTATTTATTAAAAAAAGGTGTTCATGAAGGTAAAGATCAGGCATATTTTCTTTCTATGCTTCAGCAGGATCAATTGAGTCGGATTATTTTCCCTTTAGGTGGTAAAACTAAACCGGAAGTACGAAAAATTGCTGAAAAAGCTGGCCTTTTTACTACAGACAAGAGAGAGAGCCAGGACTTGTGTTCCGGTGATTACAGAGATTTTATAGTCGATTCAAAAGGTTCTGGAAATTTTGTGGATAATAAAGGTTTGATACTTGGAAAGCATAAAGGTATTGAAAATTATACCATTGGTCAAAGGCGGGGGCTTGGAATAAGTTCTTCTACTGATCCATACTATGTAATAGGAATTAAACCGGAAAATAACGAAGTCATTCTTGGATTTAATAATGATCTTTTAAATAAAGGGATGATTGTTTCCAGGTGTAATTGGATTGCAGTTGAAAAACCAAATTTCCCTATAATAGTAGATGCTAAAATAAGGTATAGGGATAATGGATCTCCGGCCACACTTACTGAAATTAAAGAGGATACAATTCAGGTTCTATTTGATAATGAGAGAAGGGCAGTTACACCTGGGCAAATTGGAGTTTTTTATATTGGAGATTCAGTCTTAGGGGCAGGAATTATTGAAAAAGGATTTTGATTTTATACTTTATAGCAGTATCATTAATATAGGAACGATCTCAGCAACCAAAGGAGACTTTTATGTTTTATAAAAAAGATACAAGTGGGTATAAAGAATTAATTCCTGGTGTTAAATTAAAAACACTTACCTATGGCAATAAGACTTTATTGTCTGAATTTTTAATTGAACAGGGTATTTCGTTACCAAAACATCATCATTCATGTGAACAAACAGGTTATTTAATATCAGGCTCTATGCTTCTTACAATTGGAGATGAAACATATGAAGTTACACCAGGTGATAGTTGGTCTGTACCTTCAGATGTCGTTCACAGTGCCGCTGCCTCTGAAGATTCTGTTATAATTGAAGTTTTTTCACCTGTACGAAAAGAATATTTACCAGAAAATTTACTAAAAGAATAATATTATAAAGATTAAAAAAGAGCGAGAGAAGGGAATTGAACCCTCGACATCCACCTTGGCAAGGTGGAGCTCTACCGCTGAGCTACTCTCGCATGAGGTATTTTTAAACAATTATTTAAATTTTGTCAATGAAAAACATTAAAATGAGTGTTAATTAAATTAAGTTCTAAAAAGTATTGACTATACCATAAATTAAAAGTATCTTCATTCATGTTAGTGTATATTAACTAACATGGTGAGGTTTGAATGCAGGAACTAAGTAAAAGACAAAAGCAGATAATAGATATTTCAATACATATAATTTCTGAGAGAGGCCTTCAGGATTTAACTATGAAAAATCTATCTCATGAATTAGGTATTTCTGAACCAGCAATATATCGTCATTTTGAAAGCAAACAAAAAATAATAATTGCAGTTTTGGAGTCTTTTAAACATCAGAATAGGCTGATTGAAACACCATTACCCATAGACGGTGAACAATCATTTCTACATCTGACAAAGTATATAGAGATGATAATAAAAAGATTAAAAGATAATCCTGCTCTTTCAGCGGTTATTTTTTCGGAAGATATTTTTCAAAATCAGACAGAACTATCAGATCTGGTAAAAAATATAATGAATTCTACAATTCTATTTTTTATGAATCTTATTGATAAAGGCCAACAAGATGGAAGTATTCGTAGTGATATTGAAAAGGATGATTTAAGTGTAATTGTAATGGGTTCATTAAGACAAATTGTGACAGTATGGAGATTGTCCGGGTTTTCTATAGACTTAATTGAATCTGGTAATAAATTAAATAGAACCCTGGGAGTATTAATAGCATCATAATAATTTTGTACTTTCATGATTAGTTATAGATAACAAACAAATACAAGGAGATAAACTATTGAAAAATATTAAAAAAATACTGGATTATTCATGGCTTGCAATTTTAATAATTGTAGTTATTACAGGTATATTTATATTTGCAATGAAATCAAACATTAGAATGGAAACAGATCTGGATAAATATATGCCCCAAAAACATCCAGCTTTTGTTTATAGTAACCAGGCAGAAGAGCTTTTTGAAATTAAAGACGGTATTATTATTGCCATTGAAAATTCGGAAGGTATTTATAACGAAGGAACCCTTCAAAAGGTTAAGGATCTGACCAAAGAGATCCAAAATATGGAAGGTATAGAAAAAAATGATGTTACCTCCCTCTATACAGCAGATAATATAGTCGGAAGTGATTTTGGAATGGAGGTAAACTCTTTTTATAAAAGAGTTCCTACAAGTGAATCGAAACTTGAAAAATTAAGAGATGATGTCAGAGCCAATGATATGGTTTATGGACGAATAGTTTCACTTAATGAGAAAGTAACAATAATAAGAGCTGAAATAAGCGATACAACATTTACAGATGACTTTTACAATCAAATTCTTAATTTTGCTGATGAATATGAAGGTCCTGAAACTCTGTATGTTGCCGGAAGTCCTATTATAGAAGGAACTCTTGGTCGACTAATGCCCAAAGACATGCAGAAGATGGCACCTCTTGTTATAATTGTTATTATTTTAGTTTTACTTATAATATTAAGAAGTATTAAGGCCACAGTCTTGAATTTACTCGTTGTTCTTCTTTCAACTATTTGGGCATTTGGACTTATGTCCCTGCTTAATATTCCAGTTTATTCTGTTTCAACAATGATCCCTATTATGCTTATAGCCATTGGCGTAGCATATGGGATTCATCTATTTAGTCATCTGGAGCTTTACCTTCAGAAAAATCCTGATTCAGATAAACGAACAGCAATTGCAGATACTCTAAAACATATGTGGAAACCTGTTCTTATGACAGCTGTAACAACTGCAGTAGGGTTTACTTCATTGATAACATCAGAGGTATATCCTGTAAAATATTTTGGTTTATTTACAGCATTTGGTGTAATGTCCGCTATGATTTTTGCATTGGTGTTAATACCTGCTGGTTTAATGATTATAGGACTTCCAAAACCAAAACAATTTTTACGAAAGAAAGCTGCCGATAAAGATAAAGTATCTTTTGGCTTAGACACATGGATAATAAAACGAAAATATTTAACCATTATTTTATCTATAGTTGTTATAGGGGTATCATTATTTGGAATGTCAAAAGTTTGGATTAATTCCAGTTTTTTAGCTAATTTTCAAAAAGATAGTGCTATTGTTATTACTGATAGGTTTATAAATAATAATTTTGCAGGTACATCCAGTTTGAATATTGTACTTGAAGCCGATGAGGTTGATAAGTTTAAAGATTCTACAACCCTCAAGTTGGTCGACGATTTACAGAATGAACTGGAATCTCTTGAAATGGTAGGTGATTCTTTCTCTTTAGCTGATTTTATTAAACGTATGAATAAAGTAATGAATGAGGATAAGGATGAATTTAATTCAATTCCTGATTCCCAGGAGATGATTGCCCAGTATCTTTTGTTATATGAGATGTCAGGTGATCCTGAAAACTTAACCTCTGTTGTAGATTATGAATATCAAACAATCAATATAACAGCCCAAATGAAATCTGATGATACAAAGACTATCAAAGGTGCTATCGCAGTTGTAGAAGATTTTAGAGATCGCTTTAATGATCTTGGTATTGATATTAATTTTGCAGGAACAGGTTATAGAGGCTATGTTTTTGGAGGCCTTATTCTTGATGGACAGATTTCAAGCCTTATTCTTTCTATACTTATTGTAATAATTTTAATAACAATTATGTTTAAAAACTTTATTATTGGTCTAATTGCTTCAGTGCCCATACTTGTTACAACTCTTGTTAATTTTGGAACAATGGGATTATTAAACATACCTCTGGGGCCTACAACAGCACTTATATCGAGTATTGCTGTAGGTATTGGTATTGATTATGCAATTCACTTTATTGATAGATACAAGGAATATGCAGCTGAAACTGGTGATAAACAAAAAACAGCAAAGATGACAATGTACAATACAGGACGAGCTATCCTATTTAATGCAGTGGTAGTTATTTCCGGTTTTCTTGTACTTCTGTTCTCAATTTTTCCACCAAACAGACAGCTTGGTGCCCTTGTATCGTTAAATATGTTTTCAAGTTTTGTAGGAACACTTACAATAATGTTCTTACTACTTTATTTATCAAATATATATTTTAAGAAAGGCAGGTCGTCAACAAGTTGACTGCTTGCCTATGCAACCAAAGAAAAAAAGGAGAAAAATAATGAAAAAAGCAAAAGTACTTATTATTAGTTTAATGCTTATGGCAATGGTATTGGGATTTGCCCAGGCACAAATTACAGGCCTAGAGGTAATGGAAAATGTTTATAACAGACCTACTGGTCCGGATATACAGTCGACACTGACTATGACGCTAACCAATTCCAGAGGATCTACACGGGTAAGGGAGATTAAACAGTTTATTAAAGAGTTCGGGGATGATGAAAAAAAGATTATGTTTTTTGTTGCACCCTCTGATGTAAAAAATACATCATTCATGTCCTGGTCCTATGGTAGTGGAAAGTCTGATGATATGTGGATCTATCTGCCGGCTCTGAAAAAGACAAAAAGAATATCCAGCAGCAGTAAAAGTGATTATTTTATGGGATCAGATTTTACTTATGATGATTTAGGTGGAAGACATCCATCTGCAGATACTCATACAATTTTAAGAGAAGAGAGTGTTAACGGAGAAGAATGTTATGTTGTAGAAAGTGTCTCTAAAGATAGTGACTATCTATATTCAAAGACTATTTCCTGGGTTGTTAAAGGTGAGTGGTTTGGAATGAAAAAAGAGTTTTATGACGAAGACGGGGAACTCCTTAAAAGGCTTACTATAAATGAATATAAAAAAGTTAACGGATATTGGGTTATACCGGAAATGGAGATGTATAACGAACAGAAAGATCATACAACTCTTATGCAGCTTAAAGATATTAAAATTGGTTATGGTATAAAAGACAGTCAGTTTACAGAAAGAATGATGAAGAGAGGAATAAGATAATGAAAAAAGCAGCAATAATTTTTACTCTTACTATGGTATTTTTACTTATTTCTGCAGCAGGAACGACAGCTCAGGATATAACATTTGGAGGATATGTTCGAAATACTACCGGTGTTTTTTTAAACGATAATCTTGATTTTTCACAGATACAGAATACTCTGGATTTTTCTGCAGAATATTATGGAGATATAAGTGATTTAAAAGCAGATGTGTATCTTAACCAGTCAGGCAAGAATGAAATTGAAGCAGGTGTTAAAGAACTGTATCTGGATATACTATTTGATTCTATGGACTTTAGAATTGGTAAACAGCAGATTATCTGGGGCAAGGCTGACGGTGTCTTTATCACGGATATTGTTTCACCTAAAGACCTTAGCGAGTTTCTTCTGCGAGATTTTGATGAGATTAGAATGGGTATAACTGCCATCAAAGCCGATTATTATCTTGG
>Ga0164318_10004847_pt1 | contig 12984 bp, 9 predicted proteins | sample GuaBasSedimGuay9_FD_113734 | JGI IMG/M metagenome (GOLD analysis project Ga0164318, IMG submission 113734) | Subseafloor sediment microbial communities from Guaymas Basin, Gulf of California, Mexico - Guay9, Core 4571-4, 0-3 cm | ecosystem: Environmental > Aquatic > Marine > Hydrothermal vents >... | reverse complement strand
AGCAATTATGTTACATCTTGTAATTTAACCCTTTCATATAAATTTTAATGTTATTTTACTCACGAACAGATTATTATGAAGAATTTTATTTTTATTTTTGTTATTATTATTTTTATTTCTTCTTGTTGCAGAGAAGGGAAAACTTTTCGGATTAAGAACAAAGACAAACTGCGATTTAACGAGAATGACACTTTTATATATAAAAGCAATTATAACAATTTTGACACCTTATTTATAGATGAAATAAAAGAAGGGAAAAATGACCAATATATTCATGAAGGACTTTGTGCCGGCAAAACATTTTATCAAGAAAAAATCTTTTATTATTATCAATCATATCCTGTTGCATTTAAAGAGGAAGAAAGACCCTTTTTGTTAATAACGAATAATTCGGAGGTGATTACTTTTAGTACATACTTTCCTAAGAATGAGTTTGAAAGTAAAAAATATCTTAATTATATAGGAAAATATTATATTGGTGACAGTATTTATTCAGATGTTGAATATTTTTTAGTCGTTGATAAAATTAATAACGAATTACTCTTTAAGTATTATTATAATAAAGAATACGGTTTTTTATCTTATGAATTTCAAGACGGAGAGAAATTCGGCTTGTATAAATACATACCTTTTGAATAATTAGACAGATATGAAAACAAAAATATTTTACCTGTGTTTCGTGTTTTTAATTGTGCTGACCGGTTCTTATTGCAAAAAACCGGCAACAATCAGTTTTTTGGATATTTATTCAAAATATCAATGGCGTAAAACTACAGAAGCGATTTATAATGCCGATAATGAATTTGAGAAATATACTTATAATTTTGAAACAGCAGAGGATTGTGAGAAAAATTCGTTTATGTATCTTGGGGAAGACGGTTGTAATATATTTGACTTATGTTCTACTGATTATTATATCAGCTATACAATAAAAATTGAAAATGATTCAATTCATTTTATTCCTTATGATTTTGATACAATACATGTAAAATTTTCGAGATTTATAGAATACTATAATCAAAGAAGTTTTGTATTAAGACATGATACAACTATTGAAAACGAGAATAAAATTATTAAAGAAACATATATGGCATTTTGATTAAATTATAAAACAATGAAAAGAATACTTAAATATACCGGAATTTTATTATTAATTTTATTAATAAACACTTCTTGCAAAAAGAATAAAATTGATAATGAATATTTTGAGAATAATGATTGGGAACTTTATAAAGTAAATCGATTTGATGACAATAATACACAAAACGATATTACTTATTTATATTTAGATAAAGATTGCAGAAAAAATAATTCTAATCGTTTTTTTTCAAATAATTTATATGTCTATCAGGATGAATGTCCGGATGAATTATCGGATCCTTATTATTATGATACTTTACATTGGTATTATGATAATGAGGAACAAACAAAATTACATTTATATTCCGTTACTGATACTTCCAAAGAATATCCTTATTTCTTTTTTGAGATATTAAAAGTAAATGAAACAGAACTCGAATTAAAAGAAATTCCTTTATATGAAGAAGGTTATTATTATATACGATATTTCAATTTAAAATAAGCACTACTTTTTAACGCAGGGCTTAACCCCTGCGTTTGAATATTCTGAGTCTTCACAATTATTTCTCAAATTCAGAATATTTCATAAACTGAACACGATAAAAAGCCGAAGGATTTTCCGCATTTTTAAGACTTAATTTTCCTTTAAAATCATCAATACTGTTATAATTGTGTTTTTTCATATAATCTTCCAATTCTGCAAGTATGGTTTTTATTATTTCCGGTCCGTTTTGATAAATCGTTGAAACGATTTCAACAGCATCGGCACCGGCAAGCAGCATTTTAATAAGATCAGTTCCGGAATGAACCCCTGTTGATGCGGCAATATCACATTGAAGATGTCCGTGAGTCATGGCAATCCAACGCAAAGGAATGTGCATTTCATGTTTTGAACTGTAGATATGTCCCGCAAAAATTTCTTCATTATCAATATCAAAATCAGGACTGTAAAAACGGTTAAATAAAACCAAAGCATCAGCTTTTTCCGAAAGCTTTTCAATAAACCCTCCGAGATTTGAAAAATAATGACTCATTTTCATTGATACCGGAATATTGATATTCTCTTTAATCTTTTTACTGACATTAAAATAAACATTTTCATTATCTGAACCGGTTTTATCTTTTAAATAAGGCATCATAAAAATATTCAACTCCAGGGCATCGGCACCGGCTTCTTCGATTTTTTTTGTAAAATAGCACCATTCATGAGAACAGGTGCAATTGATGCTGGCAATTATCGGAATATCAACCGCTTTTTTAGCATCTTTTATGAGTTGAATATATTTTTGAATATTATCCTGTTTTATTTTATAATCATAATAATCAAGATATTTCAATTCATCAATATCACTTGTATTTTTAACAGTTGCATTATATTCCATCAAAATTTCTTCTTCAAAAATTGATTTCAATACAATGGCAGCAGCTCCGTTATCGGCAAGTTTCTTGATATTTTCAACTGAGTTTGTTAAACCGCAACTCCCTACAATAACAGGGTTTTTCAGTTTAAATCCGAGATAAGAGGTTTCTGTATTCATAAGTTTAATTTTTCTATAAATATACTAAATAATTTAATAAAAAACAATTAATTTATTGTTGAATCCGGTTCAAAAAGGAATAAAAAATTGCCAAGAAAAAGTTAAACAATTGATAATAAAACATTTATGTAAAACTTCAATGTTTTGTAAGAACCTAATTAGCATCGTTTTAACTTTATAAACTTTTACCTTTTTACTTTTTATACTAATCTCATTGTTAATTATTAATATTTGATATATCAAAAGCAAAGAAAAGAATTTGTGCAATTTTTCCTTCTTTATCAAGATAAGGTGTATAGGTTGCCGTAAGTGTTTTTTCTTTTCCGTCTTTGGTATAGCGTTTTACTTCTTTTTTTATGGTTTTTCCGGTTTTAACTTCTTCAATAATTTGTTTTAAACTTTCAGATTGATCTTGAACAATTTCCAATACGTTTTTACCTTTGATATCTTCCGGTTCAAATCCCATGATATCGGTATAAACGGAATTGCAAGTAATGATGGTTCCGTCAAGTGTATATTCAACTGTCATAATTGTTTGATTAACAGCATTCAATATACTTTCATATCGGGTATTAATTTCGGCGGTTTTTTCCTGAATTTCTTGTAATTCAGTTACTTTTTTATTTAACTCATCTTCTTTATCAGCTAATTCTTGAGTTTGTTTCTGTGAAATTTCCAACAGTTCTCCTGTTTTAGTGCTTACAAGAGAAGCATCAATCCATGCACCGATACTGTCACTCAGTTGTTCAATAAATTCTATTTTATAATCTTCGGGTTTATTCATAAAAGCAACTTCAACGGCTGCATTTATTTCATTTTTAAAAACAATCGGAATAACGGCAATAAATGCCGGAGTTCCGCTGCCCAGGCCGGTAGCAATTTTAATATAATCTTCAGGAATGTTATTTAATACAACTTTTTTCTTTTCTAAAATACATGCGCCTACGATTCCTTCGCCCGGCTTAAAACTGACATTGAAATGCTTTTGAGTTTCATAAGCATATGCCGAAATGAGTTCAATATTTTCATTTTCTTTATCATATAAATAAATTCCGCCCATTAATGCATCAATATAATTTACGACGGAACGAATAATATTGTATGAAAGGTTCCCTATATCCTTAGAACTGATACGCTCGGCTTCGGAAATTTCAAAACGCCCTTTTCGCATCCATAATTGAAGCGAAGTCTCTTTTTCTTCAGTTGTTTGTTCCTGTTTTTTCTCTTTGAGGTAGTCGGAAATTTTATTTAAAGCTTTAGAAGGACTGTCATTTTCAGATCGTTCTTTCAGGTGAATGTCAAAATTTCCCGAAATAATGTGTTCCGTAAATGCGGATATATCATTGTAAAATTGTGAGATTTTATTCAAATTATTTGCCGTATTTTTGTATTCAGGCGGTAAATTCCCGGTATTTTCAATCGGATTTGTTCCTTTACTCAGCATTTCAATCGAATTGATTAATCTTTTATACGGCAGAAATGATTTGCGGATGAAGTAAAATAACAATAAAATACCGATAATAAGAACGGCAGAACTAATGACGATAAAAAGGATTAACAAATTTCCGTATTTTTTATCGGAAGGAGCCTTGCAGGAACTTAAAAATTCAAATTCCGTATTCGTATCCGGCGGTAATATTTTTGTAATATTTCCGGGAATGTGTTGTTTTGTTTGATGTAATTGACTGTACAGATTAAATTCTTTTCCGTGAAGATTTAAAATATTTTTACCGATATTTTGTGTATTTCCGGAATATGCAATAATGCTTTTGTTTGGAGATAACAGGATAAAATTGCATTCCGAATGTTTATTTGAATTAATCTTTGAAACTAAAGATTGAGTTCTGTATCGGACAGATATAAAACCTGTTATTTTATTTCTGTGATAAAGAGGAGATGTGAATCCGAGGACATATTCAGATTTTTTTCCTGTTTTTATTTTGAACGGTTCTGAGATTAAAATATCCGTGTTTTTAGTCAGTCTATTAAAATCTAAGGAATTTATTTTTAATTCATCGGTATCGAAAAAAGAAGAATGAACGGTGTTTCCTGTTTTATTTATGGATAAGGTGCTGAAATTATCTGTCGTGTCTCTGAAAAGCTTATTTTTACTGTCCGTATACAAAGAAGGGTCTCCGATAAATACAAATAATCCCTGAATGCCCTTATCGGATTTAATAAGTTTTTCAAGTTTTGTTTTTAATTCTTCTGATATATCGGTGTTTACATTAGTAATAATTCGGGAAATTAATTGAGTTGTTAAAATTGCTTTTTCGAATTCTCCCGTAATGCTTTCGGAAAATTTTTCGGCAGTTACCGTATTAATTTTTATATCTTGATTCTGTTTATACGCTTTTAAATTAAAAACAGAAACAGTCGAAATTATTCCGACGGACAAAATAAAAGTTATTAAAACAATACGTATTAACAGCTTATTAATTGATATGCTTTTGTTTAATTTCACAGTTAATCTTTAATTGTGCCGATTGATAAAATTCTGTATATTTTTCTTCTGACATTTCTTATGGGAACATAGGTTTGTTTCATAGTTATTTCTTTATTTTCTGCATAGAGGACCTCTTCAATATATTGCGTTTTATTAGCAGCTAAATCATCCCAAAAGCTTTGATAAATTTGAGAATATTTCTCAGATTTAATAATATCTTTATGTGATTTAGAAATGAAATCTTCTTTATTTGATTCAAACAGATTGATGACTTTAGAGCTCACATCCATAATATTTCCTTTTAAATCGTATTCAATAAGAAAAGAAACGGATTTTATAGAGTCTATAATTTCTATTAATTGAAGAATTTGTTTGTCAAGATTTCTGTTTTGCTTACGATGTGTATTAATTTTTTCTTCCAGAGTTTTTCTTTGATCTTCAATTTCTTGAGATTGTTCGGTTGTTTGTTTCAGAAGTCTTTCGGTTTGCTTTGAATGTTTCAGGTTTGCAATGGTTGATGCAATATTTTCGCCGATATCTTCAAGGAATTTTATTTGATAATCCTCTATCATGTTAATACTTCCTAATTCTATCAGCGCTTGTACATCATTATTAAAAATCAAAGGAATAATTAACAGACAACTTGGTTTTTGAAAGCCGAAACCTGATTCAATAAAGGTATAATTATCAGGTATTTCTGTTAAGAAAATTGTTTTTTTTTCTAAATATGCTCTTCCGATCAGCCCTTCATTAATGCTTAATTCTTTGTGAGCGGTTCTTTCTTTTGAATAAGCAAAACTTGCCGACATTTTTAAAGATTTGTTCTTTTGAAGATCTTCATCAACAATAAATATTGCAATTTGTTCAGCACCGATAAATTCTGAAATTTGTTTGATTATTTTGTAGGATAAGTCTTCAAGTGCAGATGCATATTGAAGAATTTCGGATATTTGTATCGTCGTTTTACCGAAATCTTCTTTTAGTTTAAATTCCGTTATTTGATTTGTTTCTTGTTGCTTTATTTTCAGAAATTCATTTTGTATTATTCTTATGTCAGAATATAATTTGTCGGTTTTGTATATATCATTAATTTTTGAGTCGTATTTTCCGTTTACGATATCAGAAGTAATTATATTTATTTCGGAAATGTACTGACGAAATGAAGCAATAATATTTTCAAAAGAATTCAGATTCCCCGATTTTTGAGGAAGCATATTTTTTAAGTTATAAAAAAGCTTTGATTGTTTTTGTTTATAGTTATATCTGAGAAAAATATAAAATAATACAAAAATAATTGCCAAACTGAAAAAAAGGAAAAAGATGTATTTTTTCGATTTAATCAAAACCGGATTTGTTTCAAAATCAGTGTGTATATATCCGATATAAACAGAAAGCTCAGGAATAAAACGAAAATATAAGGTTTTATTGTCAAACTTTTTCATTTTTAAATTTTCGACACTTTGCACGATGTTTTTGTCGAGATTTAATTCATCGGGAAAATTATTTTTAGCTTCATTCCCTGAAATTATTATTCCTTCTTTATTGATAATAAGGATTTTACTTATAAGGTCGTGATATAATAAATTAATTGAAGATAATATATTATTATTATTTTCAACGCTTACAAAAAAGAGAATTTTCCCGTTGTAATAGATTGGAAATGATAAAATGTAATTTAAATCTGATTTTGTTTGAACATTTTCGATATATTCACTTCCTGTTAAAAGGGTTTTTGCCGGTTCTTCGGCAGAGTTTATGAAAATAAATTTATTTTTTTCATTTGGCTTTCCGGATGCAATTCTGACAAAGTTATTTCCGGATTTTTGCCAAATTTCACAAAAAACATTATTAATATACAACTGTTTTTCAACAAGTGCATTAGGATTGCTAATTGATTGATTCTTGATGTTAACAGCCGGAAATTCAAAGGTTTTATAATATGATTGATTCTTTTTTTGAGCTTTAAGCTTAATGAGATTTGATGAATCTATTCGGATGTTTTGAGGGTCTTCAAAAATAAAATTAATAAAGCGTTGTGCAGAAATGAGGGTTTGTTTATTTTGAGCATATTGTTTAAAAAGAAGATTTTCCGCTTGATTAAGAGTATTTATTATATCATTTTCATTTTCGGAAATGTATGTTTTTTTAAACGAACTGAAGAGAAAAAAACTACTGAATATAACAATCAGAAGTATAAAAATAATACTTGCAATTGTGTTGTATTTTTCTGTTAAAATTTTCAATATTTTGATAATTTAATCAAGCGGAAAAAAAACTGATATTTTTGTTCCTTTGTTGCTTTCACTTTCAATTTCCAGATATCCCTTGTGTTTTTCAATAAAATCTTTAATCAAAATTATACCGATTCCGGTTCCTTTTTCTTTATTAGTACCGTAAGTGGAAAAAAACTCTTTAGAGTTAAAAATTTTTGAAATATTTTCTTCGGAAATCCCGATACCGTCATCTTCAACAGAGAATTTAACAAATTGTTTTCCGTTTTTTCCCGTTGTTTCTTTAGTATCAAGAATGATATTCCCGGTTTCTTTCGTATATTTAACCGCATTTGAAACTAAATTTCGAATAATCGTATTTACCATGTGTTCATCAGCAGATATAAAATATTCTTTGTCCGTATTATCCGTTAAGTTAATGTTTTTCGTTTCGATATTAGGACCGAAAAGGATTAAAACATCATCAATTATATCATTTAATAAAATTTCATCTTTGATAAAGAAAGTTTCTCCGCTTTCGTTTTTTGCCCAGAATAAAAGATTTACCAAAAGATTGTATGCAGCTCCGGCAGAATTTCTGAGAGGTTTAATGATTTCCAGTATTTCATCTTTACTGAGTTCATAAATATCATCTCTGATAATGTCCAATGCCGTTGTAATATTACCGACCGGACCTCGGAGATCATGTGCAATTATTGAAAACATGGTATCTTTAATGGCACCGGATACTTTTAATTCTTCTGATTGTTTATTAATTTGTTCGTTTTGGTGAGTCAGTTTTTGTAAAGCATCTTCAAATTCTTTACTTTGCTGAATGAATTCTTTTTGAGTCTTTTTTACATCTGTTATGTCAATTGATGTTAACAACATTACTTTTTTATTATCAATCCATTCAATAAACCCGTATGATAATTGAAACCATTGTTGGGTATGTTCTTCAAAATATTCCGTTTCTGAAAAAATCCCTATCGGAGTATTATTTTCTTTGAGAATTTTTACTTGACAGGTTTCGCAAGAGCTTGTTCTGTTAAAGAACTCTTTGTAACAAATTTTCCCGACTTTTTCTCCGAAAACTTTATCCGCTTTACTGTTCATAAAGAGAATTTTGTAATTTGCAGGGTTAATAACATAAATGACGGCATTCACATTATCCGTTACTCTTTGGAATGTATCATATGATTTATTAACGGCACTTTCTGCCAGTGTGTGTTCGGTAACATCTTTGAACAGTGCAATTCCTCCATTAATAATTTTATCTTCATATTCAAAAGAGAAGGGTTTTGTGTGTACGGAAATATAAAGATTTAATTTTTTGAATGTTGTACGATATTCACCATCGTAAAATCCTTCAAAACCTTTTTTAATTTGTAAAAATGCAGGTAAGATTCTTTTGTCACTTATTTCAGCAAGATTGAAATTAATGATTTCGGTTTGTTCAATATTGAAAATTTCAAGAAATGTTTTGTTGGTTTCAATAACTTTTAAATGCTCATCAAACAATAAAACACCAATGGGGATACCGTGAAAAATCTCAGAATATCTTTTATATAACAACTTGAAATCAGATTTTATTAATTGCAATTCATCATGAAGTCTTTTGTTTTCTTCTTCCAGTGTTTTTATTTTTTTATTATTCAGAATCTTCATTAATTTGCAAACTTTCAAACAAAATTAACAGAAATATTTTAATTTTATATTTTTAATTTAATATTTAACTGAAAAGTTATTGTTAATAACATAACAGAATGTTAACATCGGGTCTTTTATTTATTCTGATTTCATTGGTTTTCTCTGCTTTTTTTTCTGGAATGGAGATTGCTTTTGTGTCTGCAAATCGTTTAAAGATTGAAGTCGATAAGAAACAAAAAAATACGTCTTCAGGGATTATAAAAATATTTACGAATAATCCCGGGCAATATATTTCAACTATGTTGGTCGGGAATAACATTGCTTTGGTAATATACGGGATTTTCTTCGCAAAAGTTGCTGAACCCTATATTGAGCGATGGTTAAGTACTAACGATTTTGTAATATTATTAATTCAAACGTTATTATCGACACTTTTAATTCTGGTTACTGCTGAATTCTTACCTAAAACAATTTTTAAACAAAATTCTAATTTCTTTCTTTCTAAATTGGCTTTTCCGGTTTTAATGTTTTATGTTTTATTGTACCCGATTGCAAAATTCAGTGTTTGGTTTTCTGTATGGTTTATTGCTTTGTTTAAAGGACGCAAAATAAACTTTGAAAAAGGAAAAACAAGTTTAAAAAAAATCGATTTAGATTATTTTTTAGCGGAAACGGAAGTTGAAACAGATGAAAACTTCGAAAATTCCGGAGATGTTAAAATTTTCAAGAATGCTTTGGATTTTTCGGAAACGAAAATTCGAGAATGTATGATTCCGAGAAATGAAATTGTTGCTGAAAATATTCTTGCCGATATTGAATCCGTAAAAAATAAATTTATTGAAAGCGGCTTCTCAAAAATATTTATATATAAAGATAATATTGATAATATAATCGGTTATGTACATACTTTGGCGATTTTTAAACAAACAAAAACTATAAAATCTGCTTTATCTCAAATGCCGATTGTTCCGGAAACCATGCAAGCAAATAAGTTATTGAACAAACTTTTGAAAGAACATAAAAGTGTCGCTTTGGTTGTTGATGAATTCGGCGGAACTTCCGGAATCGTAACCATAGAAGATATTATTGAAGAGATTTTCGGGGAAATTGAAGATGAGCATGATGCTGATACGCATACGGAAACACAAATAAATGACAGGGAATTTATTTTCTCGGCACGAATTGAAATCGATTATTTGAATGAAAAGTATAAATTTGAACTTCCTGAATCTGAGGAATTTGAAACACTTGCAGGATATATTTTCTTTTTATATGAACAAATTCCGAAAATAAATGAGATTATTGAAACTGAAAATTATTTATTTGAAGTCATTGAAATTAACGGACCTAAAATTGAAAAAGTTCGAATGATTGTAAAATAAAAAAACGGTTTGAAAAAGTACTATCTTATCATCCTTAACTTGTTTAGCTTTCCTGATATACCTATGGTTCAGAATCTTACAGCAAATTAACAATTTTTTCAGATTCTGAGTTAAATTTGCTTCGCAGAGTATTCCATCATTCGGAAAGACTTTTCTGCTTGAATTTCAGACATTTTTTTAGTCTCTTATTCTCGAAGAATCGAGAAACTTACTCTTCGGTTTAGTTTTCTGTTAGCTTCACTTGTGTTCGGAACCACCGGTTCGGCATCTAATCCTGCATTTGTACTGACTCGATTCGGCGGAACACCTTGTTGTATTAAATAATATTTGACAGATTCAGATCGGTCTACGGAAAATTTTAAATTTACGGCTTCAGAACCTAAATCACAGGTATAACCGGTAATTAAAACTTTGATATTCGTATTTTTAATAATCAGTTTTGCAACCGAATCAAGATAATTTCGAGATGCTTGTGTCAGCATGGCAGAACTCAATTCAAAATGAACGCCTTTTTGCAGAATTTTTAATTCATCATCGCTTAAATGTCTGAGCGCATGTTGACGTAAAGAGTCCTTTTTTGCTTGCTCTGTTAAGGCAATACGAGCCTGATTTAAGGAATCCTGCCTTGCTTGATTTAATAATGCTTGTTTTATAGAATCTTGATTTGCAAGAGCATTTATTGAATCTTGTTTTTTAATTTCTTCTTTATGAATTGAGTCCGTTAATTCCATAATATTATTATAAAACCCGTAATTATTTGCATTAACATATTCTTCATAAGTTTTACCGTTAATTTTACCTTTCAGTTTCGGGTTGTTATAAGAATTATCATATACGGAATCTACGGTATGCAATCGTCTTTTAAAGAAGCCGTATGTCAGAATAATCTCATGAGATGCACCACCGATGTATGATAAAGGACCTGAATTGGTTTCATAGGCATAGCCGATACCTATTTTCTTTAAGTTTACGCCTGCCGAAACAACAATGCTGCCGTTGAGTTTATAAGTTGGTTGAAACCAGAATATATTATCGTAATTGATAAGTAAGTTGATATGTGAATCAAAAATTTTTGATGAATTATAAACAGCCAAAACAGAAGGTTGAAATTGCCAAATTCTGCTTTTTGAGAAAATGTTATATGATAAAAATGAAAAATAATTTGTATTAAGCAAATCGGCAGAACGATAAACGGAAGGGATTCCTATATCGAAATTAAGATTTTTAAATTTATAGTTTAAAGAAGCCCCTGCGAAATAAATTGTTTTTTTTGCATAATCCGGAAAAAGGGTAGGGTCATTCGTGTCAAGAACAACAGCATTATCCGTATTAATATTTCGTTGCATAACACCTCCGTTTATTCCTAAACCTATTGTTTGATTATCAGTTATTTGTGTTCTGAAAGAATAATCTAAACGCCCGGATAAAGTTTCAAATAATCCGACTCTTTGAGTTTTTATCAAACCGCCGAGATTCATTTTTTTTGTAATCGGAGAATGTAAACCGACGGTTGCTGTTTGTATGGCATCAGGAATTCCCGTTAAATGATTTCTGTAATCGGCAAAAGCTGCAAGTTGTTCTTTATCACCGGTATGTGCAGGCGCATAATAGAACATGTTTTGCGTATAGAAATTATGAATATTGTATATCTGAGCTTCAGAATTAAAAATATTGAATAAACTGAAACTAATTATTAATAATTTTTTTATCATTTTTCTGCTTTAAATAATAATCTTTCGGCAAAAATCATACTAAAATTACCTTACTAAAGTTATGGTACCTGATTTTTCAAAAGTCGGAGATTTTAATAAGTAATAATATACACCCGGAGGAAGTTCATTGCCTCTGCTTTTTCCTTCCCAACCGTTTTTATAATCGGCTGAATAAAATAACAATTTCCCGTTGCCGTTAAAAATAAATGCTTCGTATGTGTCATTTTCCAAACCTTTTACGAACCATCTGTCATTATGACCGTCACCGTTGGGAGAAATAAAATTTGCCGGCACTAAATCTCTGATAACTTCTTCTAAGTTAATAGTTACATGTACAGTTGTGCATAAAATAGGTAAGCCGTCGTCACAAACATCTATGTTGTATCTGAATGTCGGATTTAAGGAATATTCCAATTTATTTGAATTATCAACCGCTATTGTACCGTCATCATTTAATTTGAATGCATCTGAATAAATTACGCCGTCTTCCAACGGATAAAAATAGATATTATCACCGTCAGGATCGTTTGCTTCAATTTTACCTGCAACAGTTCCTTCAGGGCTGTGTTCAGGGAGTGTAAAGCTTTGCTCTGCAGGTGCAACAGGTGCAAGGTTATTGCTGACATTAATTGTCATAACATTATCGTTTATGCTGTATTGTCTGCCGTCACTTACTTTAAATCCGAAATTTGCATAAGGAATACCAACGGTATTATTATCGGGTAAGAATTTTAATTTTCCGGCTTCGAGTTCGTAGAAAAATATTTGTTCCCCGCCGTATAAAGTGTCTCCGGAATCAGGATTATCATTATCATTGTAGTCAAAAAATAAAGTACCGTTTTCGGTAAAGCTGCCGATCATTATTTTTGCAAAATTATCATCATCGGCATCTTCATAAGGAAAATCTGAGGGCAAAAAAACGTAAACCGTGTTTTCTGTTGTTGTAACTGTATTGTCAAAAGAAGT
>Ga0164318_10004846_pt1 | contig 12987 bp, 14 predicted proteins | sample GuaBasSedimGuay9_FD_113734 | JGI IMG/M metagenome (GOLD analysis project Ga0164318, IMG submission 113734) | Subseafloor sediment microbial communities from Guaymas Basin, Gulf of California, Mexico - Guay9, Core 4571-4, 0-3 cm | ecosystem: Environmental > Aquatic > Marine > Hydrothermal vents... | reverse complement strand
TGGATGTATGGCTTGATGGTCAATTATTAATGGCCGATTCAGGTGTCAATGGAGCCAATGCTGATAGGGATTATGGCGAAACCAGTGCTTCAGGTGTTACATTTAGATTTACGGTTTATAGTGGTACAAACCTAACCTATGTGGTAAGATGCTAAAAGGAGGAAATTATGTCAACTTATACTCCACCTAGTGGTGATGCTGTTAATTTTACGTTTGCTGGAGGCTATTCAGCCCCCGCCGGCGATGATGTAAATTTTTTGTTTGGTGATGTGGCATCAATAGTTTCAAACTTTTCGCTAGATGCTATCTATAATGAGGATGGTTTTAATAAGGTTCTTATAAGATGGACTAGTGATGTTGATGGTGATTATAGAATAGAAATGGAAGGTACCGGTGCTACTACTGGAGATTTGCTGGCTTCTGGTTATTGTGTAGCTAATGTTGAAATGGAAAACGAAATTACTTATACACAAATTGCAGCAGCTTCAAATTACTCAGGAAACGGTACTTATAGATTTAATATTTACGTTAAAAGTGCAGATGATATTTGGAATTTATATGAGGATTAAAATTTTTAGAGGATTAGGAGGAAAAGGATATGTTAGCAGAAAATAGAAAAGACGCTAATAGATTAAGACATATTGTAGATCGCGCGGCGAAAGAAAAAATTATAACTAAAGAAGAGGTTGGGTTTATAGTAACATTAATCGAAAGATTTAGAGCGGATATTGATAAAAAAATTAAGCAATTACATGTATTACAAGGTGAAATTGCTCAATTAAGGAGCAATGAACAGATAATAATAAATTTAATAGAAAGCATGATTGCAGCTGCTGAAAGACAACTAGCAAGACAGGCTACTATGGAACGGATAAAAAATATGAAAGAAGAAAAAGCCGAGTCAGATGAAGAAGTAAAAGAAGAAGTTGCTGATGACGGGGAAGAAGTAGAAGAGGGATAATCTTTAAGAAGATAACAGGACAAGGGATTTAATTAAAAGTAACTATTAAATATAAAATAGGACGGGTAAATATGGTCAAGAATTACACTATAACAACAGCGATGGTAAGGTCCAAGCGATCACACCATATTTGTTTGTGTAATTCTTGGCCTTTTTATTTTTTCGGTTCGGGAGCATAGGATATTATGATCATTTTAAGACGTATAGCACCTCAGACAGTTTCTAGTAATAAATGTTATGAAATAGCAGGAACTCTTAGTGGTACTACAAGTAGTACTAATCAAGTATTTTATACTGAATATGATTATGTTTCTGGTAGTATAAGTATCCTATATAATGGTCAAGCATTACATAGTCCTGAAGATTTTACAGAGACAGGTCCAAACGAAATAACTTTTAATTATATAACCCCTTATATGTATGGCCCTGATGAAGTTATTTTAAGGGCTAATTACGAAAGAAAGGAATGTGAATCTTCAAGCAGTGGAAGTAAAAAGGGAAGGCAAAGTATATCAAATGGTGCGGAGCAGGTGTCTGTTACTTTTAGTGAAGCGTTTTCTAGTACTAATTATGTAGTAGCAACTAATTTAGTAAATATATTAGATTCAGATCCTTGTGTGTTTCCTTATATTACAGGAAATAAAACACCAAGTGGTTTTACTATATATTTTCAGGGAGAAATAGATTCAAATAATTATGTATTAGAATGGATTGCTATGGAATTATAATAATATAGGAGGATAAAAAATAAAATGGCAAAGTTTTGTAGTAAGAGTTTAAAATTAAACACTGATGAGTCCGTTTATTTTGGTGATAGTGATCAAGCTAGATTATGGTTTGAAGGCGCTGAATTTAATGTAAACTATACCATAAGCGGCGTAGCCGCCACTGCTGGATACCATTTGATAAGAAAAGATCAAGTAGATGATGCTATATCTACAGTTACTGGTACTATTATAACTGATCATGGTAATTTAACTGGGTTAAGTGATGATGACCATACCCAGTATATCCTAGTAAATGGAAATAGAGCTTTTACTGGTACGGTGGGTGGTATTACACCTACAGCTGATTCTCATCTTACAACTAAAGCCTATGTTGATTCTTTAGTTAACGGATTAGATTGGCAGGATTCTGTTATTTCTAATGATTATAATGATCCTGCCACTATATCAGGTACACCTTCTCTCGGTGATAGATATATCATAGGTCCTACTGCTAGTGGAACATGGGCTGGTAATAGTGATAACATAGCTGAATATAATGGTTCTGGGTGGGATATAGAAGCTGCTAATGAAGGATTTGCTGCTTGGGTAGAAGACGAAGATGTACTCTACGTTTATAATGGCTCGGCCTGGGTAAAATTTGGTGCAACTGTTACTCATGCTAATTTAATAGGACTTGATCAGGATGATCATACTCAATATACATTAGCAGATGGTACCAGAGATTTTAGTGGTAAAGTATCTTACAGTTCTCATCCTACGTTTACTACTGATGAAGAGTTGGTTGATAAAAAATATGTTGATGATTCGATATCTACTATTAGTGGGGGTATAGTTCAAGACCATGGATTTTTAGTTGGATTATCCGATGATGACCATTTACAATATGTACCAACCAATGCCGACAGAGGTTTTACAGCTACTGTAAGTGGTGTTGATCCTACACAGGATTATCATTTAGCAACCAAGAAGTATATTGATGATAATATAATAACTGATCACGGGTCTTTAACTGGTAGAGATGATGATGACCATTTACAATACGTACCAGTCAGTGCAAGCAGGGGTTTTGTTGCTACAGTTTCAGGTATCGATCCTACACAAGATTACCATTTAGCTACTAAAAAATATATTGATGATGAGATAACAGCTAATGTGATAACTGCTCACAGCGGTCTATCAGGACTTGATCAAGATGATCATAATCAGTATATTTTAGCTACCGGTCTTAGAGCATTCTCAGGTACCGTAAGCGGTGTGGCACCTACAGCTGATGCTCATTTAACTACTAAACAGTATGTTGATGATGCAATAACTACAGCTACCGGAAGTTTGACGACCGATCACGGATCTTTAGTTGGATTAGCTGACGACGACCATTTACAATACGTACCTACTAACGCTGATAGAGGTTTTACAGCTACTGTTTCAGGTGTTGATCCTACACAGGATTATCATTTGACTACCAAGAGTTATGTAGATTCAGTAAGTGTTGATAAAGTTAAGAGTGGTAGAACACAGTTAGCTACCAACGACTCTAGTAAATCTATAACCTTTGGAACTGCATTTGCTGATGCTAATTATACAGTTAGTGTAATTTTAAGTAATACTGTCGATGCTGATCCATGTATCTATCCAATGATAGTATCAGCAAAATCTAATACCGGATTTTCAGTGATATTATCAGGTGAGATTGATAGTAATAACTATTATATTGAATGGATTGCACGGCACGATTAAAAATATAAGGAAATTATAAATGGCTAGAATTAAAGGTAAAGATTTATACTTAAAAGATGATGACCAGATATATCTTGGTGATAACCAAGAAGCCGCGCTGTGGTATTTGCAAAACGAGCTTCAGTTAAATCATACTATAAGCGGTACTGCTGCCACAGCGGGCTATCATCTTATAAGAAAAGATCAAATGGAAACTGCTATAGCGGCAGTAGCTAGTGGTATTGGTGTTGAATTATATACTATTGGAGATTTTATAGAGGGTCAAACCAATTCACCTGGTATAGCTACAGCGGGTCCTATAACTGGTTATGTGTTTGATGATACAACCAATGAAAATTTATACAGCACTTTTACAGTTCCGGAAAATTGGAAACCTGACAGCGACATAACTGTAAATATATCTTTCATTAATGATACTTCTCAAGTAGGTACCAATAGTGTTGTATGGAGATTAGCGTATCATACTTATGAATCCGGGGATTCATATGCCTCTAAATCTACAACAACATTATCATTAACCAGTGCTTTACCTAATAATTCTATTGCTGGGTATTTTAAGAATGATGTATTTCCTGTAATGCAATATGACAACACTAATAATCCTTTCAGCGCAGGGACTACAATACCATTTCAGATACAGAGGTATGCATCAAGTGGAAGTGACACTATAACTGGGGATATGGCTCTATTAATGCTTGTATTTATGTATGAGACGGAGGAAGGTTAATGGGTATTTTTACAGAAAAAGATCGTAATGCAACAGTAACGTATGTAGATTCATCTGTTAGTGATGTATCTAATTCTTTGAGTCAAGACATTACTAATGTATCTGGGTCTTTAAATACAACTATTCAGGACCAACGATTTATTGATTTAGCAGACACTCCGTCTACATATTATAATAATAAATATCTTAAAGCTACAACGTCAGGTACTGAGTGGACAGCAATAACTTTTTCTGGAACGTCAGTTTATTTTGATGCTTATGACGCTACTGGTGGAACAACTATTTTGGATTCCTGGACGGATGTCCCATTAACTACAGAGAGACAAAAAACTGATGAATTTGCTCATGGTGTTGGTTCTTCTGAGTTAATAATTAATACTACTGGTATTTATATTGTAATGGCCCGTGTTACTACTACTATAAGTACAGGAACTAGTAGAACTGATAGTAGTATGAGATTAGTTATAGATACTGGTGGTGGTTACACTGAAGTGCCTGGTAGTTATGCTTTAATGTATAATAGAACACTTAATGTTGGTGAAAATACTGGAAATGTCAATGTTATATTAAGTTTAAATAGTAATGATAGAATAAAAATCCAAGTTAAAAGAGATAACGGTACTTCATCATTACAATTACTGGCAAATGGATCTTCATTAAGTGTGTTCTCTACTACTGGACAGAAAGGCGATCCAGGTGAAGATGGCGCTCCTGGTTCTGGCTCTACAGTAAGTTTAAAAAACCAAGGAACCACTGTATCAGGAAGCCCTTTTAATATACTTAATTTTACCGGTACAGCAGTAAGAAAGGTAGAAGATCAAGGCGGAAGTCAGGCAGAAATATATGTTGAACCTCTTTTTGGGTCTTGGTATGGTTGGTCTTTAGCTGATAGTGAAAGTTCAACTAATAGTACATCATGGATAAATAAAACAACATATACTTCTCCTACACTTCCTGATGGTTATTATAGGATAGGGTATACATTTGAATGGAGAAGAAATGGTACTGGTAATGATTTTAAGGCTAGAATACAAATAAATGACACAACTACAATTATGGAAATGAATGAAGAAAGTAAAGACAGTAATTCCTGGCATTTATGTGGAGGATTTGATATAGTAGCTTTAAGCGCCGGAAGTTATACCATAGATTTAGATTTTTCTGGAGAATCTACAGGAAATACTAGTTATATAAGAAGAGCTAGATTGGAATTCTGGATGATTACAGAATATTAATATATTTAATTGGAAGGAATAAAGTATAATGGCAATGTATTATTATACAAAAGAGAATGTTAATATTTCAGCACTTGTTTGTGAGATAAATCTCGAACCTGTAATTTCAGGAACTCTAGATTATGCTTATTTTGATTTTCCTGATGATTTACAAATATATTTTATGAGAGATTTATATTCAAATGAGCATATTGCGTTAGATACAGTAGTTTCTGGCCATACTGGTGAAGAATTATCTGAGGAAGATTACAACACTTGTTATGGTCAAGATGTTAATGTTCATATTGATGAGCAGGAAGATGTAGTAGATCCTCAGACAGGTGTTTCCGGAACTTATTTGTTAATGGAATTATTGAGAATAAGTAGAGATCTATATAATGAAATTGATAATATTTTATATATAGAGGATTATAAATCTTTATTTGGTGCTGGTGGATATATTGAAGATTTAAATGCCAAACCAGATACATTATTAGAATTAACAGACACACCAGCTGTATATGATAATGGTAAATATTTAAAATCCACTGCTTCTGGAGTCGAATGGGTTGTGGTATCTGGTACTGGTGTTTATGGAACTGAGTATAATAAAAATGCAAGTGAATCACTTAGTTGTACTAATAGTACTAATTATAAACAAAAATTAAGATTATCAGTTTCAAATTTACCGGCTGGTATATATAGAATAGGGTGGTATTATGAATTAGCGTTTTCTAGTTCATGTGGTGCTTTTAAAGGTAAAGTAGAGTTAGATGACACTACTGTATTATCTGATATAGTATGTAAAATAGCACCAATAGGTAAAAATTATTTTAGAAGTGAGTCGGGTTTTAGTAATAATAATTTATCTGGAAGTCATACTATAGACATAGATTATTGTAGTAGTAAAAATCGTAAAGTTGCTTACATAAGAAGAGCAAGAATAGAATTATGGAGGATTTCATAATGGTTCAATATGATTATACAAAAAGTCCAGTGGATTTAAATGGATTAACTTATGAAATAAATACTAATTCCGTAATTTCTGGTACATTAGATCATATTGATTTTAATGAGCCAAATAATTTATCAATTTATTTTGTTGATAATTTATCATCACAAGATAAGGCTGAATTGGATTCGATAGTGTCTATTCATACAGGAATATATAATCCTCCAACTTCTTATGATCTTGATCATTATTTGGATTCACATGCTGATGTTGTAGATTATTACACTGGTATCTCTGGAACTTATTGGTTAATGGAACTTTTGGGTCATAGAAGAGAATTATATAACGATGAAGAGAACCCTTTATATTTAGAAGGTCATGAACCAATTTTAGGTGCTAGTGGAATATTACAACAACACGCTGATGATATTAATGCAGTAACAACAGCAATGTCTAAAAATGGTTGGTATACACAATACATAAAGAATTGGACTTATCCAAGTCCTATGGATTTATTAATTTATTATGGTTGGTTAAATTCTTTTAATTATGGAACTAATTCATGGAATAATGAAAAAGTGGCTCAAGACATGGCTAAATATAATTATTTAATATTCGGTGATGGTATTCAAACACCGTCACATGGTGATTATAGTAATACACAAATAATTATTCCTAGAATAAAAGAGTTAAATCAAAATGTTAAAATATTTGGTTATGTTTCTGCTAATCAAAGTTTGTCTAATTTTAAGGATAAAGTAGATGATTGGGATGATTTGGAAATAGATGGTATTTTCATAGATGAGGCAGGATATGATTATGGTAAAACACGTGCTGAATTTAATGAAAGAGTTGATTATATACATAATAAAACCTATGCGAATATTTGTTTTGTCAATTCTTGGAATTTAAATCATGTTTTAGGTGTTGAAAACGATCCTAATTATCCAAATTCAACTTATAATACAATTTCTGGATCTTCTAATTTAACAGAAAACGATTGGTGTTTATTAGAAAGTTTTCCAATTAATACTACAGTTTATACTTCTACAAATGGTTATGAATCTAAATCAGATTGGAAAAGTAGGGGTGAAGTAGCGATAGGTAAAAAATATATACACAATATAAATTTGGCAGGTGTTGGTGTAATTAATAATAATAACACCAATGCACAAGATTTATTTAATTTTGGTTTTATATCAGCAATGATGTGGAATTTGGATGCGTATGGAACTTCTGATACAGGTTATGGTTCTAGTTCAGCCACTGTAGAATATTGGGATAGACCTAAAACCGAAGGTTTGGGTAGAGAATGGAATATATATCCATCAGTACAACTTGATTTAAATGATGGTGATAAATATCATAGGTATTTAGATTTTGGTAAATTAACATTGGATTTTTCAACTTCTGCTCAAACAGTTAATATAGAAAAATTTACACCATTAAATACATTTAAGATAGAATTTAGTGCTGGAGATTTAACAGAAGGAACGTCTGCTTATCCTATTAAGACAACTTCTTCTGGTAGTCCTATAACTGGTTTGGGGTATGATGATACTATTGAAGGATCAATGTACAGTGTTTTTGAAATACCTTCTAATTGGATGTGTGGAACTGATGTATCAGTTAAAATATATTTTTTTAATGATTATTCTCAAACCGGTATTAAGGTGTGTAGATGGGCAGTTGATTATCAAATTTATTCCGATTTGGACGAATTATCTAGTAAAACTACCACTACTTTAACAATTAATAAATCTTTACCGAATGATGCTAATGCAGATACTTTTTTGAAAGCAGAAATTACAATGCCTTATAATGATTCAAATAATCCACTTGTTAGAAACGGTACTGTTATGTTTAGAATATATAGAGACTGTACTGATGCTGCGGATACTATGAGTAATGATGCTATATTAGTTTTATTAGTATTTGAGTTTAATATGGAGGTAATATAAATGGGTAAAGGTGTATTTGAAGAACATAGAAAAGCTAGAATTACATATGATGACAGTCCTAATATAGCTGATAAAATATGGATGGATAAAACTAATGATCTCATTTATAGTTATGATTCTGTGAGAGGTGTGTGGTTATCTTCAAGTAGACATCATGTTATTTTTTATAAAAAAGGACGGGTTTCTGGAATGTATTTACCTTTATCAACAGAATCTTTAGTAGAAACTTCTTTAGCTACAACTTTATTAAACACTAAAAATATTGATAGCATAGAAAGTTTAGATAGTTTGTTAGATGTATACATACCTGGTAATTATGCTACTATTATGAGTATTTTTTGTAGAAGTCAACGTGGTAGTTTGACTCAACGATTTGAATTACGAAAAAATGGGCAGTTTTTTTATAGTTTTAGTTACGATGGACAAAATCTTTTTTATATAAACAATAATTTAGATTTAGAAGTGGACCCTCATGATGAAATAAAACTTTATGTATATAAAGAGAAAACTACTCTTAAAAATACGGTATGTAGACTAGAAACCGCCTGGAGGTATGTATAATATGAATGTAATAAAAGTAATTAATACCACAAATAATAATGTAGAAATAGACGATCTGTGTAGTTTTGAAATAACTGCTTCTGGAACAGAAATTTTAACAGATTATTTTTCTAATACTGAAATATCTAAATCAGATAATTTAATTACCATGGTAGCTGATGGTATATTAATAATTAATGATGGGGAGGATAATTTATCTATTTCAGAAGGTATTAAATACTGTTTGGGGCAGATTACTAATGTAAATATTATTAAAGAAACCAGGGATAGATCTGGTAAATTAAGAGTTCACCAAACTTCCAGAAAATTAGGTTTATCCATATCCTGGTCTGGTGCTGGTGATGACACCTCTAATATTACAAATGTATATCGTGGTGAGTCTTTAACTTTCGAATTTAATACAGCAAGTGGTACTGAAACCATGTCAAAATATATTGATTTTAATATTATAGAAAATGAAACCTGGCTTCATGAAGGTTATATAACATGGAAAAATTGCCATTTTGAAAAACTTACTTTACGGATGCTTCCTAGAGTAACCTCAATAATAACATCATCTGGTACAAATTATGATTTATATGATGGTTATTTAATAGTTCCAGCATATCCAGGCACAGGAACTATAGATATAACTTCCGATATTACAGATCCAAAAGGCGGTTTGATTTATATGCCAAATGATGATTTAGGAAATCATCCTACAAATACATTTTGGAATGCTGATTGGAATTCTACTACTAAAAAATTCGAAAATATTTCAGCAGCTCCTGCTGGAGATGGTAGATATAATATGTTTGCTGCAGAAGTTGTATTTGCAGAATTTTTGAGTCAAATGCCGTTATTGGCAAATGGTTTCATAGCATTGAATTCTTCTGATACAGATCAAATGGGTCAAGGTATGAGATTGAAAATGATTTTAGAAAAAGGAAATCATAATGGTGTAGAAGAAATTGTAGCTATCGCTTGTCTTTTATGTTTACATAGAGAAAAAAGTGTATAATAAAGGGGGTAGACAATGAGAATATTATTTTTGTCAGATCTTCATTTAGGAAGTCCTTTATTCGAATCAGAAGATAAGGTATTATCTTTATTAGAGGAGGAATATGATAAGATAATTCTTGTAGGTGATATAATTGATATATGGGAAAGTGGTTTACTATCAATAATTGCTGATAATCAAATTTTGTTAAAAAAAATTAATGAGTTGGAAAATGTGATTGTTATTAAAGGTAATCATGATCCTAATATACCAACATTAGAATCTGTTTTTTATGGAAAATATGTAAATGATATGTATTCATTTAAAGTTGATGGTAAGTTAATTCTAGTAATTCACGGAGATGAGTTTGATTGGTTGGTAACCAAACATTCTTGGTTGGCTAAATTATTATTTCCAATACATTGGATTCTTGAACGTTTTGGAATTAATTTAAAAGGTTGGTTTAGAGATTTGTTTTGTTCTATATCATCCAAACGAGATAAGAAATATTATAATGAATTAGTTTTAGATATGGAAAAAGAATTATTCAACAAGTACAAAGGTTTTTATGATTGTATTGTTGTTGGTCATACGCATTTACCTAAGATAATTGAAGAAAATAATTTCATTTATGTAAACTGTGGTGATTGGGTTCATAATAAAACATATATTGTGTATGAGAATGGTAAATTTATATTAAAAGGAGAATAAAATGTGGTATGAAATCAAATCGGCAGTTATAGGGTGGTTTGGAAATATCCAAGTTTTTAAATATCCCTTTTTTATTTTGTTCGGTCATACAGCTTATCAAATTAAAGGACAACACCAAAGGCAGATTATAGATACTTTGAAGCCCGGTGATGTTCTTTTGAGAAGGTATAATAATTATTTGAGCGGGCTAATGATACCTGGTTATTTTACACATGCAGCATTATATGTTGGTGATAATCAAGTTATTCATTTATTAGGGGATGGTATCTGCAAAGAAGATATATTAATTTTTATGCGATGTGATAATATTACAGTTTTAAGAACTAAGGACCAATCTATAGTTGATAAAGCAATAAAAAAAGCCTATGAACAATTAGAAAAAGGAATAGAATATGATTATGATTTTAATACAGACAGTCCTGATAGATTTTATTGTACTGAGTTTGTAGATTTTTGTTTTGATTATCCAGTTAAACCATTTATAAGTCACGATTATATAATACCAGATGATTTTTTGGGTTCAGCGAATTTTGATGTAATATGGACTAAAGGAGAATAACTCATGGCAAGAAGTAGAATACATGAAAGCCAAGTTGTAGACACTGATTTTCTATCAGAAGATGAACACACAACAACAGACCATTCTACAGTCAGCGGAGTTCCTAGATCTATAGTAGAATTAAATGATACCCCTTTGAGTTATGATGATGGAAAATATTTAAAATCTACAGCCTCCGGCACCGAATGGGCAACTGTTAGTGGTAGTTCTACCGCCGCAGGAGGAATATCGTGGACTATTGTTTCTGGTACGTCAGTAAATTGCGTTAAAGACACAGGTTATTTAGTAGATGCTACTAATAATGATGTTCTTTTACATTTACCTACTTCGCCTTCTGAGGGAGATACAGTAGGTTTTTGTGACTTTAAAAATATGGCAGAAACTAATACCATTACAATATCAGGTTCAAATAATATTGAAGGTGAATCAGCTACTTTAAATTTAAATGTAAATGGAGCAGGATTTGATTTAGTTTATACTGATTCTGAGCGTGGTTGGGAAATCGTTAGTGAGATTGGAGCCGGAAGTACTAATTATAGATATGTTGATCGTGGAGATCCTGCTTCATATGATTGGCAAGTTGGTGATTTTACAACTGATAATTCTTGGCATGATATTGATTGTTCCTCAATTGTTTCGTCAGATGCTACTGCAATAATATTTAGACTGTTGGTAAAAAATAATACTGCTGGAGAAGCTTTTCTCTTGAGGAATAACGGAATGACTAATACTCGTGTTGCACATGGTTGTCGTACCCATGTCGCTGATATCTATGCTGAAAATCTTGTAGTTGTTTCGTGTGATGAAAACCAAGTTGTAGAATACTATGGTACAAACAATGGAACTTGGTCAACAATTAATGTAGTTATTGCTGGCTGGTTCACTGCTGGTGGTTCTGCTGGTGGAGATGTCTGTGCTGACAATGACATGACTGATAATCATTTGGTTCGTGCTGACGGTGGAGCTAAGAAAATTCAAGAATGCTCTACTATTACAGTTGATGATAGTGGACGTATGGTTAACACGGGGCAGCCTAAAGTTAAAGCTTATGTAAACACCACTCAAAATAATGTTACTGGTGATGACACTTTATATAGTGTGACTGGCTCATTTTGGACAGAGAATACAGACGATGGTAATAATTTTTCTAATGGAATATTTACTGCTCCTGTAGATGGTTTTTATCAATTTAATATTACAATGTATATACAAGGTATTGTGAGTAGTAGTAATCATAAAAGGTTTGATCTGCTTCTATATACAAGCAACGGCACTTTTAGTTTAAATAGGCATGTTATTACTAATGCATTAGCAGGTTTAGCAGGGGGAGGAGGAAGTATTTCTGTATACTTAGATGCAAATGACACTGCTTATGTACAAATTAAGGTGGCTAATGATACAAAGGTAATTGGTTTAAGTGATAATCAAAGTGGTTTTTCAGGATCATTACTTTGCTAAAGGAGAATGAATAAATGGATATAATAATTACAATTACAGATAGAGAAAAAGAAATATTAGAACATTTTCTAGGTGAAAATGAAATACAATCTTGGCTTCAACATGCTATAGACAATAAACTTCGTCAAAGAGTGGATGCTTGTGTTTTACAATATACAGATTATAATCCTAGTAAAATGTCAATGGAAAGTAAAATGTCAACTCTCTCAGGAATAGATTTTCCGCCGAGAAGTGATGAAATATAAATTGTGTAGGGAGAATAAACAATGACACAATTATCAAGTTTATTTAATACGGGTAAAGGAAGTAATTATCGGTACTGTGATAGAGGTGATCCCTCTTCTCCAGATTGGGAAACAGGAGATTTAACAACTGATAATTCTTGGCATGATATTGATTGTTCCTCAATTGTTTCGTCAGATGCCACTGCAATAATATT
>Ga0164318_10004845_pt1 | contig 12988 bp, 15 predicted proteins | sample GuaBasSedimGuay9_FD_113734 | JGI IMG/M metagenome (GOLD analysis project Ga0164318, IMG submission 113734) | Subseafloor sediment microbial communities from Guaymas Basin, Gulf of California, Mexico - Guay9, Core 4571-4, 0-3 cm | ecosystem: Environmental > Aquatic > Marine > Hydrothermal vents... | reverse complement strand
TTTTCGAAGAAAAAGTCTATAGCCGAATTGATCCTGAGCGGCCGAAGGGAGTCGAAGGATCTAGGGTTTAATTCCCCGCAGCTTGTTGCGAGAGAATTATAAAGAATAACTCTTTGATACCCCGCAGCAAGCTGCGGGGTAATTCATTCTTTGGCTACCTGTCTCGATATTTCATCGAGGCTCAAATTTGGATATTGGCCATTATTTTCCGCTCGGAAGTGTGTTTTCTTACAATAATCTATGTTACTATAATATATCTTATGTTAACTTTTACAAATAGCGGTAATTCTAAAAATAGCAATAGGTATAAGGGATTTGCTGAATTGTGAACAATCCTGTGAATTAATACCTGATACTTACCGGTATATATGTTTATTATGTGCCAATTTCCCTGTTTGCTAATAAAGGGCTAAAAAAGGTGTTTTAGAAATGATAAGGATTAAGGCTTATTGTTAAGCCATTTTAAGCATTGTTAAGGTATAGGCGCAAGCCCTGTTTTCTCAGGGTGAGCCCTTCGCGGAGCTTCATTTCTCTATGAGGATTTTCTCGATTAACCCTCTGAGGCTGTTCAATTGTTTTCTGGGTATGCGTATTTGGGCGCGTAAAATGGGTGTTTCTATGGTTAATATGAACATATTGGCTTGTTTGGGAGCCTTTTGAAGAAACATTCTTATGGGTATTTGCGGCATAGGGTTTCTCCTTATTTTGCGCAGAAAATAGATGCCAGAATACAGAAAAAAGGCTGATATATTATCAAACTGTTAAATCGATAAAGTTGTTAAGACGGAATTTGATGTTCAGCGCTAAATTGGTATTTAAGATTTTCTTTCCATTTTCTTATACAAAAAAGAATTTAATTCCTAATAATACCAGAATCAGCCCTGATATACAGGCCGTATTTCGGTAAGATTTATCTGTCAAATAAGGCTTGCCTTTTTCTACGGCATAGGATAACCCGGTGTACCAGAACAGATCAGCTGTCCAATGGCCAAGGGTTAGTATTATTACACTGGTTAAGCCGGTCAAGGCTGATTTTATAACTGTAGCGGTTCCTATGGTTACCCACCAGATTAGAAAACCCGGGCTTAGCAGGCTGAAAACAATTCCTCCCAATACCATATTTTGGCTGAATTGGCGGGGTTGTCCTATCTGTTTTAGGCTCATCCGGCGTGATTTAAAGATTAGCAGCAGGCCCATAGATACCAATGCCGCGCTTCCTATAAAGGAATATAAGGACATTATCTTAGGGGCATTTAGGAAAGAGCTTATTCCAAGGAGTATGAGCCCTATTAGGATGCCTTCTATTATTATGTGGCCGGAGATAATTTTGATTCCCACACGCCAGTTTTTCTTTAATACAGAAGCGGCTGTGAATAAGGTTAGTGTCCCGGGTATTAAGGCTCCGGATATGCCGATCATAAAGCCGGTAAAATACAGGAAAAGATAGCTCATTTTTTCTCTATTTTGTCCAGGAGAGCCTTTCTTATAAAGACTGACGGCTCTAAATGCTCCTCCTCCGCTGAATTCAGCACTATAAGCCATTGCCCCGGAGTTAAGCGGATGTTTATGGTTTTGGTGTATTTAACTGCTTTTTTAGGCCGGCCTCTTTTCCCTACTATATTCTCCCTTGTCATGTTTATATGTTCGCGGCCGCAAACCTAATTCTTTAGGCTGTGGATGAAAGACGGCCGCTCGGTATTTTGCTATATGGAACCACAGGCTTTAGTTTGTGGAGCTTCATTTTATAGGTTACGCAAAAACACTAAAGAACACCAAAATATATCAAAAATATAAGGATTTGTAAAGAGAAAACTTATAATATGCTATGTTATACGTATTGCCAAAAGTTTAATAACCAATAACCAAGTCATTCCCAATAACCAAGATAGCCCCTAATATCCTCATGGGCACAGGCGGGCACAGGCGGATACAAGCAAGTTACAATAACCTTAGCCAAAGGCTGATCTGCCTCAGGCGGAAAATCCAAAACTCTAAATAAACCTAAAACTCAAATGCTTTAAATTCAAAACGGCAATAAATATAATGATCTTTATAATGTTCTTTGTTTTGGATTTTGGGTTTTCTTCATTTTGAGTTTGTTTAGGGTTTAGAATTTAGGATTTAGGATTTTCTTTCCACTGCCTATACTTTTTCATATAATTCTTAGCACTACCATGTTATATAATATCAGGCTGGTTTTTTGAAATTTCTTTTGGTTCTATGCCGGATTCAGATTTTTTCTTTGATTTGACTGCGGTAAAGGTTGCGGATTTCAAGAAAGATATCTTTGTAGGTTTTTGTTTTGTAGTCGGGGAAAGTCCAGGGAAGGTTTTTGAAGGTTTTGTTTTTATATATTAGAGTAACTTCGGCGAAAATCCTTTTTCCTAAGTATATACGGTGAGAGAAATCTTTTGTTGTGGATAATACCAGTTTAGCTTCTGTTAAGTATCCCGGGTCGAGGTTTATTCTCCTTCTTTTGACAATAGCTGTGCGTTTCTCTGTCTTTACGGCTTTCAACTTAATATCAACAATGGCATCAGGATTTATCAGCTTTTTAAATGAAATAAACCTTCGTTTAAGGTCTGAACCCATTTCTTCACGATAGTATTCGGTATAGTTAAAAGGGACAGATGAGCTTTCAAAGTCAATCTGTCCGTATAGTTTTATCAGAGATTCTTTTATCCGTTTGTATGTTTTCTCTGACGAATAAATAGCTCCGAATATAAGTTTACATTTCCTTGGTTCAATAAGTTTCAGCATAAGATGTTTTTCTTGTGTTTTCCTTTTATCCCGGAAGGTTTTCCTTTTTCATATGATGCTCAATAAAACTTTCTAACAGTGATTTATCTTTTTCCCGGATTTGGGTAAAGAATATTGCTATATGAAACAAATTGTCTTTGGGTGATTCCTCCGACCTTACTATTACTCCCTGGCAGGCGATTTTATGCGGTATTTTGTTATTTTCTTTTTTATGCTCGGGAAGAAGCAGGGTAATGCTTAATTTTGTCATTAAAGGGATACTTTGTTTGACTGAACAAAAAGCCCCTAAACTGCTGATATCTTTAGTTTGAGTAACTAAATCTATTCCCGGAACCTTTACTTTTATGGGGACGGTTTTCTTTACGCGGGGAGATTGTCTTCGTTCAACTCTGGACATTAAGCAGTTTCTTCCTTTTGAGAATAGGACTTAAAACATCCGGAATTGCAGAAGTAATTTCCGTTACGGTAATACCACTGGTTGCGTTTTAAACTTTTGTTGCATTTAGCGCAGTTTTTTCTTTTTGCTTCACTTCGCTTAGACATATTTGCCCTTTTTTATGAAGGTATTATTCCGGCCAGAAAAGCTGAAAGTTCTTTCTCGCTTTTATTGTTTATTTCCGTAAATTCAATACCTGCTGTATATCGTTCGGAATAAGGCTGGGAATTACACCAAGCTATCCGTCCTTTTCCCTGAATAAATTTATCAATCAAGTTTATCTCAAACTTCAACTGTTTATTTAAGCCCAAGAACTTATTGCTTATAAGTTTTACCCCTCCCTTGCTGATATCTTTGAAAACGGTATAAAAGGTCCTTCTCGATTTAATTCCTTCACAACGTATAGGAAAAGATATATTCACCCTGGGAAACTTACGTTTATCTTCCATTTTTTTATCTTTTTTTGGGAACGTTTACTATTCTATCCAGAAGAAGAGTATAACATATTTGAGAGATAAAGTCAAGGTTATCATTTCTTTTCAACTTGTTAATTATCAAGCTGTTACAGCATTAATCCCCTTAAGGATGTAAGATATTTTTATATCATTCCGTACAACAGGTCTTGCGGGATCTTTTATTAGAACCAGGCGGGTTTTGCCTTTTATGAATTTTTTATCGCGTTTTATAGCTTCAAGGACTTTTTCTTTGTTTAGTTTGATTTTTGAAGGCAGGCCTATATTTGTCAATAAGTTGATGATTCTTTTGGTAAGCTTTGTGTTTTTAAGAATTCCTGTTTGATTCGATATCTTAAGGGCCGCAATCAGCCCTAACCCTACGGCTTTCCCGTGAGATATCCTGTAATTGGAACTCGCTTCTATCCCATGGCCTACTGTATGGCCTAAATTCAATATCGTTCTTATTCCTTTTATCTCACGCTCATCATCTGCTACAATCTTAGCCTTTATCTCAGCGCAGCGCAGGATGAGATTAGTTAGATGTTTTTCTTTCTTCTCCAGGATTTCAGAGATGTTTTCCTCAATGAAATTCAGCAGGCCATGTCCGTCTATTAGGCTGTATTTTACTGCTTCTGCTAAGCCTTCCCGCATTTGACTTAAAGGCAGGGTATTTAGGAAATTCGTATCGCTTATTACCGCTTTGGGCTGAAAGAAACTGCCGATAAGATTCTTAGCTGTTTTTAGGTCTAAAGCTGTTTTCCCTCCGATTGAGGAATCTATCTGGGCTAAAAGAGTGGTAGGCATTTGAATATAAGGAATGCCCCGCTTATATATTGAAGCTGCAAATCCTCCTAAATCCCCTATCACTCCTCCGCCCCAGCAGATAATAAAAGGCTGTTTTTTGAAATCTAAAGCCCCTATTCTATTTATGAGCTTAAGAAGGAAGGTGAAACTTTTTATCTTTTCCGTATCGGGAAGAGATATTGTCTTGAAACTGATAGACTTATCCTTTGGAAATATTCTTGTGAATACCTTTCCGAATATTTTATGTATAGTTTGGTTGGTGATTATTATTCCGTAATTGCCCAAGGCCTGTTTTTTGATTACGGGTATGAGTTTTGAATATGCCTTATTGCCGATTATTATCTTGTAAGGGAAAGTTGTCTTAACTTCAATTGTTTTCATAAGAAGTTCAGGTTTAATAAAGAAGCAATTATCCCGATGATTGGCTCAATAAGGGTGCGGAAGAAAGCTATTATAAATATATAGGCAAGGATAATTCCATAAGGCTCAATTTTTGAGTATTGATATGCCATTTCTCTGGGAAGCATCCCGCTTACGATCCTTGATCCGTCTAAAGGAGGGATAGGAATAAGATTGATAACTGACAGCACTATGTTTATAAGCGCTACTTGAGTTAAGATATAACTCAAATAGGAGGGAGGAAGTATTTTTATAATCAGGCTTAATATAAAAGCAATACATAAGTTTGAGGCAGGGCCGGCTAATCCTACCCAGGCCATATCCTTGCGGGGATTTTTAAAGCTGTAAGGGTTTATCGGCACAGGTTTTGCCCAACCAAAGAGTATGGACGCATGAGAAAGGATGAGTAAAGCAGGGACAAGGATTGTTCCTACTGGGTCTATGTGGGCTATTGGGTTTAGAGTAAGCCTTCCGGAATATTTAGCTGTGGGGTCGCCCAATTTGTAAGCCGTATATCCGTGGGCTATTTCATGGAGAATGATTGAGTACAGAAGCAGAATTATCAGAATTATTAAAGATATCATTTTTGAAGTTCTATCCGGTTAACTTTTAAATAAGTCCCTCTTTCATTAGTAAATATTCCCCATATATTAACTTTTTTGTTTAGAAATTGAGCTGTACTAATATTATTTATATCAAGAAATATCAAGCCGTTATTATTTTTTAGGCGGTAATAATGAGAGAATATCCCCGGCCGGTAAAGGATTCCTTTTGCTGTTGGAGCGGGGATTTCTGGAATAGCAGGTTTTTTCTTAATTTTCTTCTTTGAAGGAGGCTTAACCCTTTTTATAAGCTTAATCTTCGGTTTTTCTAAGGGTATAATCTTTATCTTTTTTTTGCTTACCCACCCGTAACTGTAAGGAAAAGCTTGGATTTCGTACCATTTCCCCTTTCGCGGAGAAAGGATTTTGACTTGGTTTCCTTTGTCTATTTTTCCTATGACCGTAGAATTCAAATCAGGTTCTAATCGTATGTTTAGATTCCCGGCTTTGGAAATGGATTTATTTTTATCTATGTAATCCGCGTATACAAAGCCGGAGAAGTTTTTAGGTATTTTTACCTTATACCAGTTATATTTCTCTCCTGTTATTTTGAGAATAGTTTCTTGAGTGAGTTCAAAAAGTTTTTCTGCCAGAGGAGTTGAATCAGCCAGGATGAAGGTGTCTTTTAAGGTTTTGCCTTGTTTCTCATCCGCTGAGGCAGGGGTTATGGCTGTAGATAGAAACAATAAAATAAGGACGATTCTCTTTATCCAGGTATAAATAATCGAATTAGGCATTTTTAGAATAGGTATTTATAGAACTGTTGAATCTCGCGGCAGTTCCTGATTAGGCGCGGGTATTGTTATACAACAGCGCTTTTATTTTTTTGTTTTCTTTTCCGGTTGCTGTTCTTCTTCTTTCTTTTCTTCCTTTTTGTCTTTCTTTGCTATTTTGAGTTTGACTATTTTAATTTTAGGCAGGCCTAAAACTGATTTATCTTCGCTCCATTGTTTCTTGTCCATAAGCCACTTTATACGTTTTCCTCTTTTTAAGACGGTTTTCTTTGACGATAACTCCTTTGATCCTCGTAATGTTGGATGAAGACTCATATGTTCCTCCTATTGTTTATTATCGTATTGTCAGCTATCTTTGTTTTCTAAAACTCTTCAGCCATAGGCTGATTCTAAACAAATCCTGAAAGCAAACTCTAAATTCTAACCAAATCCTAAATCCTAATTTCTAAATCCTAAACAAATTCTAAATTTCAATTTCAAATGTTCTAAACTTTATTTTGGGTTTTGCATTTTTCTGTTTTAAACATTTGATATTGTTTAGTATTTAGGATTTAGTGCTTAGGATTTTTTTACCACTAAAAGCATACCCTTTCATATTCAATCATCTGCCCGCATTTTTTCATAAAACTTTTGACACTGCCTTTATTATTATGGATTGAGTTTTACGACCATACAGTCTGAAAACTGTTTCTTTAATGTTTTTGCCAGTTTTTCAGCTTTTCCTTTTTCTGAGAATCTTCCGGCATACAATATTAAATATTTACCTCTATTCCTTAGTATTGGGAGGATCCCTTTCTTTTTCAGCTTTTTAGCCTGGATTCTCGCGACCTCTTTCTTTAAATAACTGGCTAATTGAACCGAAAAAAAAGCCTGATTTTTAACAGCCGGCGTTTTAATCTCCAATTTTTTTTTCGGCCGGACTGTTGAGATTCCGGATACTTTATTTTCTCTGGTTACCGGATTTTTATCCGTAACTATTTTATTATCAACAGGTTGGGCATATAGCCCTTTTTTAGTTTCCTTTTTGTTAACTTGATGTTTTCCTCTTTTTACCCCGGCAATAAAAGCGGCTAATACTGCCAAAATTAATAGGATTGAAAATATATATATTTTTTCTAAGGATAAATATATACCATTCTGCTTCTTTTTGTCTTCAAAAAGAGAAAATTGAGCCTGCCGCATAGTGCACCATTATACGGTTTTTGACTTTTTCTTCAAGTATTTTTTTACTTCTATGGTATGAAGGGTTGAAATGAAAGCTTCGGTTATTTTAGGGTCAAATTGAGTTCCCTTGTTTTTTCTAAGTTCATTGACAGCTGTATCTAAATCAATCTTTTTTTTATAAGGCCTTCCGAAAATCATAGCATCAAAAGCGTCAATTATAGTCATTATCCTTGCTTCTAATGGTATTTTCCCTCTTTTTAATCCTGATGGATACCCTGTTCCGTCGTACTTCTCGTGGTGGTGAAGTATTATTGGAATTACCGGACGAATTGCCTGAAGGTTTCTTAGAATATATGCCCCTTTCTGAGGGTGTTTTTTAATAAGTTCTCTCTCCTCTTCTGTCAGGGGAGTGTTTTTTAGAAGAAGGTTTTGGGGGAGGTCTATTTTTCCTGTATCGTGGAGTAAAGCGGCATATCTTAGAGAACTTGTCTGATTTTCTGTTAAGTTCATTCTTTTGGCTAAACCGTTCAACATTTTATCAAGAAAATCAGAGTTTATAGAGCTTGTGGGCGTATATTGTCTTAAGAAATGGTTAAGCGCTTTTACTGATCCTAATATTGTTCTCTTCTGTTCTTCATAAATTTGGAAGTTCCGGATAATAATGGATATAGTTTCAGACAATGCTTTAAACAGTTCTTTATCAAAAGCAGTAAATTCTTCTAATTTCTTTGTTTTTGTTATTGAGATTATTCCTGCTGTATTTATAAAGATTAGCGGGATTATCATTACCCGTTTGGAAAAGACTATTTTGTTTGTCCGGAAGATTTCCTTTTCCTGTTTAGTTAGGCGTTTCTTTTTCTCTTTTTTAAAGGAGTATTCGCGGTGTTTCTTCAGGCTTGCCTTTATCAGGGCTGAGTTGTTGGGATATATAAGGATAATTGACGCTGATGAAGCTGAAAATTTGTTCTTGATAATACGCAGTATCCCTCCGGTAAGTTCTCGTACTGTCAATGCTGATGTCGCGACGCGGTATAACGCGTGTAGGATATCAAGCGTTTCTTTATACTTTTTTGTAAGGGTCGAACAGCTTTTGGTATTCATCTAAAGCAAACCTGTCGGTCATCCCGGCTATGTAGTCGGCGATGACTCTTTTTAAGGGGAAATTTTTATTTTCTTTGTTTTGGAAATCTGAAGGTATCTGCCAGGGATTATGATAATAATTTTCGAAAAGTTTTTTAATGAACCGTTTAGATTTGTCAGTCATTCTTAGGACTCTTCGGTTGCGATAGAGTTTTTCGTATAGAAATTTACGCAGAGGTGCCCGCAGATTCCGCATTTCTTTACTGAACTTTGCCGTCCGTTCTTTTCTTTTTCTCAGTTTATCAATGGAATTTATACGGTGTTTTCTGATATCTTTGAGAGTATTTTCTATTAAATCTGTAACTTGGGCATTGATTAAGTTTCGAATCATAGTATGTTTAAAAACTTCAGGATTTAGTTTCAGCCTGTATTTCATCCTTCTTTTAGTTTCTGTCCAAATCTTTATCATGGACAGATCTTTAAAAGTTATTAATCCTGATGTTAGTCCGTCATCTATATCGTGGTTGTCATAGGCAATCTCATCGGCGATATCTACAACTTGGGCTTCTAATGTAGGCTGTTCGTTATTGTCAAATTCAGGAAAGTTTTTCAGGGAGTCCCGGGTATCATAACGGGTAGAATGCTTCGCGATTCCTTCACGCGCCTCAAAGGAAAGGTTTAACCCCGGGAATTCAGGATAGCGTTTCTCTAAGAAATCTACAATTCGTAATCCCTGTATATTGTGGTTAAATCCTCCGTCATCTTTCAGTAGTTCGTTGAGGATAGCTTCTCCGGCATGGCCGAAAGGAGTATGCCCTAAATCATGAGCTAAGGCTATAGCTTCAATCAGAGGTTCGTTGAGATCAAGGGCTCTTCCAATCGTGCGGGCAATTTGAGCGACTTCTAAAGTATGAGTCAGGCGGGTACGGTAATAATCACCTTCGTGGTTTATAAAAACTTGTGTCTTGTATTCCAGCCTGCGGAAAGCAGCGGAGTGTATAATTCTGTCCCGGTCGCGCTGGTAGTTTGTCCGGTAAGGATGCTCTTTCTCTTTATATTTCCTCCCTCGTGATGAAGCGCTTGATGCTGAGTATTTTGCCAGATAAGAATCAGTTCTTTTTGAGTTCATTCTTGATTTCTTTGTAAACTTCCTTTAAAGATTGGGAAATGACCTTTGTCTTTGACAGTATGGGCATAAAGTTTGTGTCTCCTTCCCATCGGGGCACTATATGCAGGTGAAGATGCCCGGTAATGCCTGCTCCGGCAGGAGAGCCTATATTCATTCCAATATTAAAACCCGAAGGATTCATTATTTTCTTGAGCGCGGACACTAAAGCCTGTGTTTCAGAAAATATTTCTTTTATCTCTTCAGGAGTAAGTTTCTCGATTGTATTCACATGCCGTTTAGGAGCAACCATAATATGCCCGTTATTGTAAGGGTATATGTTAAGAAGAGATACAATTAGGCTGGTTTTACGGATTATAAAATTGTTTGCTGATGGTCTTGTCTTATATGCTTTGCAGAAGATACAGCCTTTTTCTTTTGCTCTTTTTATATATTCTATCCTCCATGGCGCCCAGAGGAGATTCTTTGAATTCATTTATCTTCCATTCTTACAATTGAATGCCTAATTTCTTTATTATTTATTTCTAATATACCATAAGAGTTAAATTTAGCAAATAATTTATCCGTAGGCGAACCCGGGTTAAAAAATAACTTTCCTTTAAGGTATTCGTTATAAGCTGTATGAGTGTGGCCGAAGATATAGATGTTTAATCCTTTGCCCAAGGTATCCTCTACCTTAGGTATAATATTGAATCGCGAGCCGCTGCCGTGGGTAACACCTATACGGACATTTTCTATTTCTATTATTTGTTTATAGGAAAGAAGTTTTCTTACTTCAACGGGGTCCATATTCCCGTAAACCCCTATAAATTTTGTATATTTAGATATCAGTTTTATTACATTAGGAGTTATTAAATCTCCGGCGTGGATACAGAGGTCTGAGGACTTAATGGCAGTTATCAATTCCTGAGGCAGGATTTCATCCGGTTCGGATATGTGAGTGTCAGAAACGACGATGATTTTCATTGTTAAACAAATTCCTGCTGGTTGTAAAGACGCAGGATGTAGTTCAATTCTTCTTTTCTCCAAAAGAACAGTTTCTTTTCTTTTGCTAAGACTTTGGTGGTTAAATCGGCCCCTTCAAGAGATATAAATATCTTTTTAGGCTGCCTGCGGCGGAAATAACTGCATCGGCTGCTGAATTCTAAAATGTCATTTTCATCAGGCCGGCTGTCCTTGAATGCCATAATAAGGTAGTATCGTTTTGCTTCTCCGATGATAAATTTCATATTTTCATTATGAGCGGGAGTTATTTTAAACCGTTGCAGATGGGGAAGGTTAATTGATTTATTCCCTATACGAATAGTATCATCCTTGAATAGATTGATTAAGTCCATAAACCTTTCAAAACTATCCTTTTTGGAGATTGACTCAAATTCTTCAAAACGCTGTTCAACTTTATTTTGGACAAACTTTGTTTTTTCTTCAGAAAAGAACAAGGGAAAAGCGAAGCCGCATTTGAATACCGATGAGAGCCAAAAAGAAAAGAGTTTATCCGGAATGTAAAAGAAAGACCCTGATTTAGCTGATAGGTTCATTTCCATCAGTTTTGATAGGCGTGAGGAAAGAGCCTTGGAATCTATCTTTAGAAGGGAGAGCAAGTCTCGTTTACGGGTGTATCCTTCAGCCATAGCAAGAAGAAGAGGCGGCATCAGTATTCTATCTTTTGAGTTATTTCTTATTTTGTGAAGTTTACTCCGGAATATCTGATAAAGAGAAGACTCCGGGTTTAGTAACCTATCGGCTATTATTTCTGTAAGTCTTGGCGGTGGAGCTGATTCTCCATGTTTTTGGTTTAAGCTGTTCAAAATAATGTTCAGATAAAGGGTATTGTTGTTTGTGAAATCAAGAAGGAACCTTTCTGCGTTTTCGCCGATATTCTCACGCAAATTTTCTTTTAAATGAAGCGAAGCTTCCCGGTCGGAAAAATTGCTTAATTGAACCGCCTCAAAGCTGCCGAACAAAATGTTTAGTTCTTCGGAAATAAGCGCGTCGGCGTCTTTATCTTTATGCCCGGAGAAAATAAACATAATATCTTTTTGGGTCATTATGTATTTGGACAGGTCATTAAGAGATTTTTTGGGTATAGACTTCAGCCGTGAGAAATTATCTAAGATTACAATTATTTTAAATCCGCTTTCTTTAATAAAGATATTAAGTGTTTCGGCCAAAGGATAGATGGTTATTTTTTCTTTAGACTGCAGAGTATTCAGATATTCTTTTATTTTAGCGGAAGTTTTAGGGATTTCTTTTTCTGATTCTAAGAGCATAAAGTCTAAGTTATACTGAGCGCGGATGCCTTTTTTCTTCAGGAAGGAAAACAAGAGGGAAGTAAAAATACTTTTTGTTATTTCCGGTAAGGTTAGAAATTCTATGTTGGCATAAATATGTATGAACGCGTTGCTTTCAAGATAGAGTTTGGAAATATTTTTATTCAGGAGATGATTCTTTCCTGATAATTCAGGCCCTGTAAGAACTACATTCTGTCTGTATCCTTCTAAAAAAGAATGCAGCCGTTTATAAATGATATTTGAAATTTCTGTCTTAGAAGTTAAAGCAGTCTTCATTTTGTTTGCAAATTATACAGAATATTGATAAATAGTTAAATTGCTAAAAATACCCGTATACACTTCGGGAACGGCTTGCTATATCACCAGTTGTCGGAGCACCAGTAACAATTAGTTCTTTGCCAAGAGCTATGAGCTAAGAACTATGAGCCATTGGCTCTTTGCCATTAGCTGACAAATATATACATCGCGCGCCCGATAAAAACTCTAAATTCTAAACTCTAAACTCTAAACAATTTCAAATATCAAATGTTCTAAATCCTAAACTCTTCAGCTATAGGCTGATCCGCCTCAGGCGGAAAATTCTAATACCAAATGTTCTAAACATTGTTTTGAATTTTGTATTTTGAACATTTAAGATTGTTTAGTATTTAGAATTTTGCACTTAGGATTTATTTATTTTCGCCATTAGCCCTTTGTCCTTATGGAGCGGGTGAGCGGTAACAATTCTTCGCGATAGCGGAGTTTGTTAAAAGATTGTTCCCGCGACGCATTGCCGAACCAACTTGTCAGGCCATTGTCTAAATATAGTAAAGAACAAAGAACTTACTCATGGAGCGGGTGAGCGGAATCGAACCGCCGTGTCAAGCTTGGGAAGCTTGCGTTCTGCCATTGAACTACACCCGCATTTTCCTTAACCAGAGTTATCAATGAAAGGACACTATTTATCTCAAGCTGTCCAGTGCAGGCAATTGCGGAAAGAAACTTGCCTAACGGCAAGGCAATTGTCTGCCATTGAACTACACCCGCGTTCTTTTTAAAAACTCTAAGCACTAAACTCGAAACTCTAAACAAATTCAAAACTCAAATGTTCAAAACCAGTTTCTTTTTAACCAATTATAGATAATGTTTTGGATTTTA
>Ga0164318_10004844_pt1 | contig 12991 bp, 11 predicted proteins | sample GuaBasSedimGuay9_FD_113734 | JGI IMG/M metagenome (GOLD analysis project Ga0164318, IMG submission 113734) | Subseafloor sediment microbial communities from Guaymas Basin, Gulf of California, Mexico - Guay9, Core 4571-4, 0-3 cm | ecosystem: Environmental > Aquatic > Marine > Hydrothermal vents... | reverse complement strand
ATTCTTTTTCCATGAGCCGCGCGATAACCAGACGCTGTATCTCGCTGGTGCCTTCGCCGATTGTAGTCAGTTTCGCGTCGCGGTAGTAGCGCTCTACCGGATACTCGCGCGAAAAGCCGTTGCCGCCGAATATCTGTATGGCCTCTCTGCCGGCGCGCACGGCGACTTCGCTGGCGAATAGTTTGGCCATGGCTGCCTGTTTGGTATATTTCCTCTTGGCGTCCTTCATGCGGGCGGCGTTATATATCATGTGCCTTGCGGCCTCTATTTCGGTGGCCATGTTCGCCAGTTTGTTCTGTATCGCGCCGAAGGATATCAGGGTCTTGCCGAACTGCTTGCGCTCCTTTGCGTACTCCAGCGCCTTGTCCAGACAGCCCTGAGCGATGCCCAACGCCATGGCGCCGATACTTATGCGTCCGCCGTCAAGCGTTTTCATGAAGAATATGAACCCTTCGCCCTCACTGCCCACCAGGTTTTCAGCGGGCACACGGCAGTCTTCAAAGATGAGTTCCCCCCAATCAGAGCCGCGCGTGCCCAGTTTCTCATCCTTGCCGCCGATCCTGAAGCCGGGCGAGTCCTTTTCCACGATGAACGCGCTGATGCCGTGGTGCTTCTTGCTCTTGTCGGTCATTGCCGTAATGATGAAGGTCGAGCCGTAGTTTGCATTGGTGATGAATATCTTGGAGCCGTTGAGGATGTAATGATCGCCGTCACGGACGGCGGTAGTCTCGGTGCCGGCCGCGTCGCTGCCGGCGTTGGGCTCGGTCAGGCCGAACGAGCCTATCTTCCTGCCGCTGGCCAGGTCCGGCACGTACTTGCGGCGCTGTTCCTCGGAGGCGAAATCGTAGATGGGCGAAGTGCCCAGCGATGTGTGCGCCGCCAGGCTCAGTCCCGTCGAACCGCACACGCGCGATATCTCCTCGACTGTTATCGCGTAAGAGACGTTATCCGCGCCGGCGCCGCCGTATTCCTCCGGAAACGGCACTCCCATCAGGCCCAGTTCGGCCATTTTCTTGAAGGTCTCCTCGGGAAAGCGCGAGTTTTCGTCAATTTCCGCGGCAATCGGTTCTACTTCGTTCAAGGCGAAGTCGCGCACCATCTCTCTGATAGCCAGTTGGTCTTCAGTCAGGTTATACGGCATTTAAGGTTCCTCCCGCTGATATTGGTTGCCTTCCCGGCGGGTCTTCGACTCGCCGAGGTGACGTTTAACGAATTGCCCGGGTGTCATTATTTCAACTGATTCGAATCTTCCGACCCGCTTCAGGTGCATGTCGCTGCTGATAAGGTATTTTACCTTCCCCGCCAGCGCACATTCCAGAAATTTATCATCCGCCGGGTCCTCCTTCACTACTCTCAGGCGTCTGGAGGGGCGGACGGTTCTCGTCAGCATCCTGTTTCGCACGAGCGCCAGTATTTCGTCGCGCTCCCTTTTGCGAAAGGGCAGCGGCGCTATGATATGCTCATATTCCTTTAGAACCGCCGCCGATACCACTGCCCGCACATCGCCGCGCTTCCAGGCGCGGATGATTCTGCGCGACGCGCCGGGAAAGAAACCCGCTATCAACATATTCGTATCCAGCACCACCTCTACTTTCCGCCGGGTCATCAGTCCTTGCCCTTCGACTTGCCCGATATTACCCCGACCGGGTCGATTTCCTCCCTGAATATTCTTATCTCCTCGGAAGTGGGCGCGGGCAGGATTTCGGGCTCCGCCTTTATTATCAGTTCGAAGCCGGTCTCCTTGATAACGTCATCTTTTGTGACCCCCTCGTACACGCCGAGCAGTTCCATGCGTTTTGTCTCGTCGTCGTAGCCCATCATGCCGAGCGTGGTCACGACTCGCCACGGCCCTCCGGGCGCGGGCAGACCGGCGCGCTCCCTGCCGCCCGGGCCGTCAAGGTATCCCGGCGTGGTTATGAAATCCACGTGTTCGAGAAAGCGCCTCTTCTCGTGGCGCATTATGGCAATCGTCTTGAAACAGAGCGAACCCACGTCGTTGGCGCCCCCGCTGCCGGGGAAGCGGGCCTTCGGGTGGAAGTAGTCGCCGATGACCGTCGAGTTCAGGTTGCCGTACATGTCTATCTGCGCGCCGCCCAGGAAGCCGTAATCCACCATGCCCTTGCCGGCGTCGCCCATGATGTCGTCCATGCCGCCGGCATAGGTGGCGTGATAGAACGTTATCGACTCGCCGACGGACAGCGGCAGCCGCGTGAACTCGGGGTCGAAACCGCCCGCCTCGAAGACGAGTATCAGGTTCGGGGCGTGGGTTTTCTTTGCGAGCGAAGCCGCCGCCAGAGGCAAACCCGAGCCGACAAAGCACGTCTTGTTGTCTTCGAGCAAGCCGGCGGCGGTGCGAATCATCTGTTCCGTTAGAGAATGCTTCATCGTTTCCGTTCTCCTACCACGGGTACGGCGGTGATTCCTCGAAACGTTCGATGCGTTCGAGGCGCTTCATCTTCTCTTCGCCGCCGACCAGTTGCAGGTATTCATTGAAGTCCTTGACGTCGTAGACGTACTTCTTCACGTATGCCGCCGTGTCTTCCTCGCTCTGCGTCGCCTTGAGGTATTCGGCGATGACCTCTTCGTCGAACCAGTAAGACCCGGGCATCTCACACGGGTGCGAGCCGTAGGGCTGGTGCACCACGGCGTCCACGCAGAAGTACGGTATCATCGTGAGGTGTGGGTTTTCTCGAATCGCCGAGTTATCGATGATTTCCTCTGCGCTTACTATGACGCGCTTTCCGGCGCGTGCGACGTCCTTGTCGGCTATGCTGATGCCTTCAATCTGGCAGTTGCCGTACTTGTCCGCGCGCGGCACGTGCATCAGCACCACGTCCGGGTACAGGGCCGGCAGCGCGCAGTATATCTCGCCGGTGAAGGGGCAGCGAACGGTCTTGGCGCCGCTGTATTTGAACGTGTCCGTGCCCAGCATTACCTTGACCGGAATGAACGAGACGCCCATTGCGGCCGCTTTGTAACGCCACGAGAAGGACGCATTGGACCATTCCTGCGTCGACAGTTTGCCGGCCTTTATCAGTCGGTCGCCCACGCGGGTGCGCACGGGGCGCAACTCGTGTCCGAACGAGTATGCGACGTCCACGTGGCTTACGCAGCCGCCCGCCATGAGGAAATCCAGGTCATGGCACGCGGTATGGCCGGCAATGCGCAGATTGCGCTTCTTCCGGCGGACGATCTCGCAAATCAACGCCATCGGCACGCGCACATGGCCGAAGCCGCCGATGCCGACGTAGTCGCCGTCGTGAACGAATTTCTCGACCGCCTCTTTTGCGGTCATGCGCTTGTCGGTCTGCTCACGCGATTTCTTGCCGAACCACGTCCGGGCCTCTCCTGCGGTCAGCGGGCGACTGGCGAGTTCCATGTCGCCCTGCGGCAGTTCGTTCATCTCGTTTACGCTCCGTTTCGGTTTGTCGTGGCCGGGGTCGCCTCACGGCTTCCAGAGGTAAAGGAACCTGGGTGAATCCATTTCCGGAAGCCCCCCCGTGTTCAGGTTTACGTTCACGCCCGTGTTTATGGTGGTCGTGTTTGCGCCGCCCAGTCCAAAGATACTGGGCGGCGGCACGTAGTGGTATCTTACCACGGTCGCATTGGTGAGTTTCGCCTCGGACTTCGCGACCTCCAACGCTCTCTCGAAGTGGCCTATTTCGTCTATCAGGCCGTTGGCCTTGGCCTCCGCCGCCGAGAAGACCCGCCCGTCGGCGATTTCCCGCAACGCGGCGTCGTCCTTCCAGCCGGCAGCGTCCCTGCGCCCTTCGTACACGACCTCGAGGAACCTGGCGTACATGCCGTCTATGTGTTTCTGGAAGTACTGCCGGTCATCGTCGGTAAAATCCTTGAACGGTGAGCCGGCGTCCTTCATTTTACCGCTCTTTATCGCGTGTACCTTCACTCCGATTTTGTCCAGTCCCTCCTTGACATTTATGATCATGGCGATGACGCCGATGCTCCCGGTGGTGCACGTCGGCATGGCGACTATCTTGTCGGCCGGAGCCGAGATGTAGTATCCGCCCGACGCGGCCACATCTTTCATGAATACTATGACGGGAATATCGCTGCGCTCCTTCTTGAAGTTCGCCAGCAGGTGGTGTATCTCGTCGCTTGCCGTCACGTATCCCCCCGGACTGTTCACCTCTACGATGAGGGCCTTGACCCTCGGGTCGGACCGTACCTTCGACAACTGACCCTCGAAGGCGCTCAGCTGGCTGAGCATGGTTCCGAAAGGCGTCTTCTCATCCACGTCGTTTATCAGCCCCTCTACCGAGATGACGGCTATTTTGTCTCTTGCGCCCGCGTCAGAGTAATATTCGTCCGTGGATGGCTGAAACTCTCCGTGCATCCCCGCGCCCAGGCCCATGAACGTGCGGACCAGAAGGATCATGTTCATCCCCGCGCTGAAGAGCAGCAGTATGCCGAAGATTATGGCTATCCAGAATCCGGCTCGGCTGGGACGTCGCTGCACGATGGTCTGCTGTGGAGGCTGAGCGCCGTATTGTGATGACGGCTGCGAGCCTGATTGCTGTTCCGGGCCTGGTCCCTGTTCCATGGCCGCACTCCTTTCGCGTAACGAAAAAGCAACAATGCCGCCCCGTCCCCCTGATGGACGGGGGACGGGATGGTATCAAACCGGTACGTTAGTCCGCAAAGACAAAATAGACGTCGGTGGGCTTGAACTTTGAGAGCCTCAGGAACCGGGCGCGGATCTTCCTGCCCACCCAGTCCAGCGTGGCCTCGTTCGGGTCCGGCCCGACGAGCCTCGAGAGGAACAGCGTGTCCACGCCGTCCCATTCCACCTGTATGAGTATGAACGGACACTGGGGCAGGAATTCCTGGCTGCCGAAGTGACACACGGTGAAGGTGTGTATGCGGGCCTCCTGGGGCAGTTCAAACCAGTCGCACTCCGCACCGCACATCATGCAGTGCAGCCGGGGCGTGCCGTAGGTATAGCCGCACTTGGGGCACTTCGTGCCGAGAAGTTTCTTGTTTGCCAGCCCCGCGAAGAACGGCGAGTCCTGCCCGTATGAATGCAGGTAATCTATCTGGTAGGGCTGTTTTACCAGTATGGGGCTCATCTCCTTCAGTTGCGAGAGGTCCTTTGGAAAGGGCACGTTGAAAAGCACGGTCCCCTCTTCCGTCTCCTCGATTTTCGCCGCAGCCTCGGGATTTAGATTCGGTTTATTTGCCATGGTAACTGCTCCCTGATACGGGTTGTTTTCAAAAAACTCCTGTTAGAAAGCCTTTTCAAGGATCGACACGGTCACGTAAGTGCCGGTTCCCGCGTGCGAGTGGATCGCGCCCACCTTTGCATCCGGTATCTGGATGGTCTTGTCGTTCAAGTGTTTTTCAATTGTCCCCTGTAACTGCCACAAGGCGAACACGCCCTGCATGATGCCGGTGGCGCCGACCGGGTGCCCGCAGGCAATCAGCCCGCCCGACGGGTTGACCGGGCAGAGACCGACCTGGCTCTTGTCGGGGAATTCGAGACCGTAGTCAATGTTCTTGAGGAATGGCTTGCCGGACGCGGCGAACTCGCCGCCTTCGCCGTACTTGCACAGGCCCATGTCTTCGTACGTCTGGATCTCGGACGAAGTGTAGGCGTCGTGCAGTTCGATGAAGTCGATTTCTTTCAGCGGGTCCTTAATACCGGCGTGTTCGTAAGCCTGCTTGCTGGCCATGCGTCCCGCGCGGAAGGAGTGCACGCCCGGGTATTTCAGGTCCTTGTAGTCCTCTTCCTTTTCATTGGGCAGCAGGGGCACCTTCAGGTGCGGCCTGTCGGCCATGCGCATCGCGTCGGTGCCCGTACCCACGCCTCGGATGAGGACGGGCTTGTCGGTGAGTTTTTTCGCCGCTTCCTCGCTGGCCAGTATGACGCAGGCGGCGCCGTCGCTCATCACGCATACGTCCAGCCTGGTCAGAGGCCATGCGACCATCGGGGCGTTGCGCACGTCCTCGATGGTCAGTTTCATGCGCTTCTGCGCATACGGGTTGTGGAAGGCGTTGGCGTGGTTTTTGACCGATACCGCCGCGAGTTGCTCCGGCGTCGTGCCGTACTCCTGCATGTGTCGCACGACCATCATCGCGTAGTAGCCGGTGTAGAAGCCGCCGACGGGGTAGTCGAAACTGACGTCGCTGGCCAGCGCGATGAACTCGTTGCCTTTCCAGGTATTGACGTGGCTCATCGTCTCAAAGCCGTAAGCGGCGCAGACCTCGGACCTGCCGGACGCGATCATTTCCCACGCCGACTGGATGCACAGCCCGCCGGTCGCGCCTCCGCCTTCGATCCTCCGCGCCGGTTTCGGGCACAACCCCAGGTAGTCCGTGGCCATGATGCCCGACATCAATTGCCGCTGGAAGTGGTCGGAGAAGTATGACGACACGCTGGCGTCTATCATGTCCAGTGTCAACTCCGGCACATCGTTCATCGCATAATCGAAGGCCTCCTTGGCAAGGCCCTGAAACGTGCGATCGGGACGCGCCTTCGCAAATTTGCTTATGCCGCCCGATACCATGTAAACTGGTCGCATTACAATACTCCTTTTTCAAAGGAATAACTAAGAGAATAACGCTGCTTATTCGCACGGTTAAAATACTTGTATCATTCTTTCTCCGCTGAACCCCTTCTTCTTTCAACTTCTTCCCGTATGTAGTTCACGAGTTCTTCCGAGGAAGTCCCGGGCCCGAACAGGCGCCCGATGCCCATCTTCTCCAACTCCTTGATGTCATCTTCCGGGATGACTCCGCCCCCGTGGAGGAGAACGTCGCTCATACCGTTTTCGTCCAGAAGTTTCTTGACCGCCGGGAAGAGGGTCATGTGAGCGCCGGAGTGAATGCTCATGCCCACAACGTCAACGTCCTCCTGCAGGGCGGTCTGGGCTATCATCTCCGGCGTCTGGTGCAGGCCGGTGTAAATGACCTCCATGCCCGCGTCTCTCAACGCCGCCGCCACGACACGCGCTCCCCGGTCGTGACCGTCCAGACCGGGCTTCGCAATAAGGACTCTTATTTTGCGCTTCATGACATCCGCTCTCAAAAAATCGGGGGCTCTCTGTATTCGCCGAACTCCTCGCGCATTACCTGTATCATCTCGCCGAGCGTCGCCTCGACCTTGGCGGCGTGCAGTATCTTCGGCATCAGGTTTATGCCCTCGTCGCGGCAGGCCGCCCGAATTTCCTCCAGCGCGTTCCTTGCCGCGACTCCGTCGCGCCGCTCTCGCACCATCTTCAGCGTCTCGGCCTGGTCGTCCTCGACCCTCGGGTCTATCTTCAGTATGTCAATGTCGATGGTTTCGTGTTCATCTATAAACTTGTTCACGCCGACGACGATGCGTTCCTTCTTCTCTATTTGCTGCTGGTACTTGTAAGCGGCGTCGCCGATCTCGCGCTGCATGAATCCCTTTTCTATCGCGGCCACTACCCCGCCCAGTTTCTCGATTTTTTCGAAGTACGCCTCGGCCTCCCGCTCCATCCTGTCCGTCAGCGATTCAACGTAATAAGAACCGGCGAGCGGGTCGATAACGTTGGCCACGCCGGTCTCGTAGGCAATGAGTTGCTGCGTGCGCAGGGCTATCTTGACCGCCTTCTCCGTCGGCAGCGCCAGCGTCTCGTCCATCGAGCTGGTATGCAGGCTCTGGGTGCCGCCCAGCACCGCACTGAGCGCCTGAAAGGCGGTGCGCACGATGTTGTTCTCCGGCTGCTGGGCGGTAAGCGAACACCCGGCGGTTTGGGTGTGGAACCTCAGCAGCCATGACTCGGGTTTCTTCGCGCCGTATTTTTCCTTCATGTGCCGCGCCCAGATGCGCCTGGCCGCCCGGTATTTCGCAATTTCTTCGAAGAAATCCAGGTGTGCGTTAAAGAAGTAACTCAGCCTCGGCGCGAATTCGTCCACGTCCAGTCCCGCCTTTATGCCCGCTTCCACGTACGCGAAGCCGTCCGCCAGCGTGAACGCCAACTCCTGTACCGCCGTGCTGCCGGCCTCGCGGATGTGATAGCCGCTTATGGAGATGGTATTCCACCTCGGCACGTGGTCCTTCGCAAACCGCAGGATGTCGGTGATTATGCGCATCGACGGTTTCGGCGGAAAGATAAAGGACTTCTGTGCGATGTATTCCTTAAGGATGTCGTTCTGTATCGTGCCGGTGAGTTTGTGCGACGGCACACCCTGACTCTCGCCGACGGCGATGTAGAAGGCAAGAAGAACGGAAGCGGGGGCATTGATGGTCATGGACGTGCTGACCTTATCCAGCGGTATGCCGTCGAACAGCGTCTTCATGTTCTCCAGGCAACTGATGGCGACGCCGCAGCGTCCGACCTCGCCGAGTGAGCGCGGGTGGTCGGAGTCGTAGCCCATGATTGTGGGCATGTCAAACGCCACGGACAGGCCCGTCTGGCCCTTTTCCAGGAGGAACTTGTAACGCTGGTTCGTGTCCTTTGCGGTGCCGAAGCCTGAGAACTGGCGCATCGTCCACAGGCGCCCGCGGTACATATTGGCCCGCACGCCGCGCGTAAAGGGATACTCGCCCGGGAAGCCCAGGTCGCGCTCGTAGTCGAGGTTCTTCACGTCTTCGGGCGTGCAGAGGAAAGGCGCCTCGACACCCGAAACGGAGATAAACCGCACGTCGCGCACAGGCAGGGCGTCAACTTTCTCGCGCCACTTTGCGTACTGCGCGGCCAGGCTTTTCACAGACTGCGGCTTTTGCGCCGAGACGCGCACTTTCTTCCTTGTTGTATCTCCGGCTTTGCCCATGTTGTGGTCCGTATGTCGCCGGACTCAATCCTTGAGTATGGAATCCAGTTCCTTGATGATTTGCTCGTTCACGTCAACATCGCCGTATTTCTTGCCGAGCATTGCGGTGCCGTGGTCACTGCCCTCGAAGGCGGGGTGCAGGGTTACCCGGGCGCCGCCGCCCTTGAAGTGCTCCTCAAACTTTTTCGCGGAATCAGGGCTGCCGCCGCGGTCGTCATCTTTGCTGCAGTAAATATAGACCCTGCGGTCCTTCAAGGACGCTGCCGCCTGCACCACGCTTTCATCTATTTCTATTACGGGTGACAGTAGAATCAGCCCCTTGACGCCGTTGTCGACCGCGGCGTAATGCACTCCTATCGTGCAGCCGACGCTGGCGCCGATTATGGCTATCCTGTCTTTGTCGATTCCCTTGCCTGTGAGGAATTCCCTTGCCGCATGCACGTCGTTCTTGCATTCCCACCATGGAGGGCCGCCTTCACGGCCAAAGTCCCGATAGTCCAACGTCTCGTCGCCTTTCTTTGTGCTCTTGCCGTGGCCGCGCATATCCAGCGCCAGGACCGCGTAGCCCTTTGCGACAATCTTGTCGATAATCGGGTTCCATGACTTGCGGTCGGCGCCTCGCATGTGGAGCAGTATCACCGCGGGCGGTTCATCTCCTTTGCCCTTGTAGTAATCCGCGTATATCTCGACGCCGTCTTCCGTCGTGAAGCGTACTTCCACGGATGCAGCCTTCGGGGCCGGCGGCTCCGCTTTTTCCGCTTCGCCGCATCCGTTGAGCAACAGTATCGCGAAAAACGCCGTCAAACCGATGAATAAATATCCGTGATTCTTCATGATTTCACCTCCCGCGCAATCTGTCTATGAACTTCACGCCTGCGTCGTACGGCGTTTCTTTGCGCTCGGCGACCCTGTCGGCGGCACGCCCGAGTTCCGCGCGATTCTTTTCGCCCAGCCAGAGCGCCCGTTCCACGTGGGCATCCACTATCGTTTTTATCTTCAGCGCGAGTCCCCTGCGGCGGCGCTCCGTGAGGATGTCCTCCGACGCCAGGTGCCTCATGTGGCTGAGGACGGCCTCCGCCAGGGCTTCCACGCCGACGCCGACGGTTCCCTGCGTCAGTAAGACCGGCGGCTTCCAGCCCTGCCAGTCCTTCTTGAGGCTTAGCATAGCCTTTATTTCGTCCGCCAGCCTGTCCGCGCCCTCGCGGTCGGACTTGTTTACGGCGAATACGTCCGCTATTTCCATGAGGCCGGCCTTCATCGCCTGTATCCGGTCGCCCGCCTCGGGATACAATACGACGATGGTGGTATCGCTGATGTTTATGATGTCCAGTTCCTCCTGACCGACGCCGACGGTCTCAATAAGGATGTAATCCTTGCCGAGCGCGTCGAGGATGTCGGCGGCGTCCTGTGTGGCCTTGGCCAGGCCGCCGGCGCCCCCGCGGCTGGCCATGGAGCGTATGAACACCCCCGGGTCGGTGAACCAGTCGCTCATGCGTATCCTGTCGCCGAGCAGCGCGCCGCCGCTGAAGGGGCTGGTGGGATCGACGGCCAGCACTCCGACGGTCTTGTCCCGCTTGCGAAAGAACTTGATGAGTTCGCCGGTCAACGTGCTCTTGCCCGCGCCGGGCGGGCCGGTTATGCCTACACGGTGAGCGCGGCCTGTGTGCGGGTATATCTCCTTGAGCAGGTCAACCGCATCAGGTCCTTCGCTTTCCACCAGCGTGATAGCGCGTGCCGCGGCCAGGCGGTCGCCCTTGAGCACTCTTTCTGCGATATTCAATTATTCCTCTGCGTTCCCGTACGTCGTTCCCTCTGCCGGACTGCTAATCCCGCAGGAACGCGCGGGAGATGACGATGTTTTGGATTTCCGATGTTCCTTCGTAAAGTTCCGTTATCTTGGCGTCCCGGTAGAAGCGCTCCACCGGATACTCCTTGGTATATCCGTATCCGCCGAAGATCTGCACGGCGTTATTCGCGGCCTTGTTGCAGGCGGTTGATGAGAAAAGTTTGGCCATCGACGCCTCGATAGTGTGTCGCACGCCGAGGTCTTTCAGGTGTGCCGCCCTGAGGGTGAGGAGTTTCGCCGCGTCCAGTTCCATTGCCATCTCGGCTATCATCCATTGAATCGGCTGGAACGCGGCTATCGGCTTGCCGAACTGCTTTCGCTCTTTGGCGTACTTCACGGATTCCTCCAGGCAACCCATCAAAATGCCGCATGCCTGCGAGGCGATGCCGATTCGCCCGCCGTCGAGCGTGTCCATTGCTATCTTGAAGCCCTCGTTGTATTCGCCCAGCAGGTTTTCCTCGGGTATCTCCAAATCGTCGTAACTCAACTCCACTGTATTCGCGGCGCGGATGCCCAGTTTCTTCTCGTGCGTGCCGACGTTGAATCCCTTGAAATTTTTTTCGAAGATGAACGCGGTGATGTTGTGACCCCGGCGCGCTTCCTTGTCTGTCACGGCGAAGGTAATGATGACCTCCCCCACTCCCGCATTAGTGATCCAGACCTTGGAGCCGTTGAGGACGTAGCGGTCGCCTTTCTTAACTGCTGTGGTCTTCAGGGCCGCCGCGTCGCTGCCCGCAGTGGATTCCGTCAGGGCGTAGGCGCCTATCCACTCTCCGCTGGCGAGTTTCGGCAGGTATTTCTTCTTTTGCTCTTCGGTGCCGAACTTGAGCAGAGGATTGCTGAGCAGAGAATTATGCACGGACAGGGTAACCCCGGTGGACGCGCACACGCGGCTGACTTCCATTATTGTCAGCGCCAGGGCAACGTTGCCCGCATCCGTGCCGCCGTATTTCTCCGGTATGATCATTCCCAGGAAGCCCAGTTCGGCCAGTTTCTTTACTATGGGCCATGGGAATTCTTCCTTCTGGTCGTACTCCGAGACGACGGGGCGTATCTCTTTCTCAGCGAACTCCCGCGCGGTCTTCCGAATCGCCTCTTGTTCTTCTGTCAGATCGAAGTCCATCAGTCTTTTGCCTCCCGTGTTGTTCTCTTGCTTTAAGGGTTTAACTTCACTGTAGCGTCGCTTCCCGTATGGCCGGTTTGGCCTTGTTCTTGAGCGCAAGGCGCAGACACAACGTCAATCCCCCGTAAAGGAAGACAGCGGCCGCTGCCACCAGTATGATGCCCCCGACCGACACTTTGGCCTCCACCTCGCCGACTTTCGATATGCCGTTCAACCAAACGATGAATCCGTCTATTTCTCCAAGCCACCGAACCCTGGTAATCGCCGCCGCAGCGGTAACTATAATGGCGATAACCGACCAGAAGATACTTCTGTTTGCAATCGTCGCCGCAACGCAGGTTGCCCCGATTATGAGTATCACGAACAGGGCAAACTCTTTGCCTCCCGCAATCCACACGTTCAGCCACCACAATGCGCCCAAGAGGACTGTTCCCGCGAGTATGACCAGCGCCACATTTCGTTTCCGGGCCAACAACGCCGCCACTACGGTTATCAGCCCGATAATACACCAGCCGCCTATCATTGTCGCCCATCGCGGGTAACTGCCGCCGCCGTAAGGACTGCGTATCTCGTTGACAAGATTCAGCCCGATGATTATCAAAAGCGCTATCGGTGTGATAACGCGGATGCAGATAGTCCACCAGGCGCGCACCTTAATTTCGGAGACCTCGTTGAGGTATTTTTTCAGTTCCCCGGTCCTATACAGCCAGCCCACGACGATACACTGCAAGAGCCCGACGACCGGCAGCCCGTAATTACTCATCCAGTTGTCCACCACATCCAGCCACCAGAACCCGCCCTTTGTACAGAAGACCAGACCGAGCAGGAACCCGAACAGACAAAAGAGGAATGTCAGTAGTTTTCTGTTGATTTTCACCCTGTCATAGACGCCCGTCAGAACGCCCTCGACAAGCGAGAAGGCCGAGTCAATGCCGAGCGAAAGCAGCGTGACGAAGAACGCCACCCCTACAATCGGCCCCCAGATACTCCCCAGGGTCGCGATTGCCGTGGGATAAACCACGAAGGCCAGCCCAAAGCCATGCTTCGCCGCCTCCGGCACCGGAACGCCCTGCATCCCGGCGATGTAGCCCACTATGCTGAAAACCGCGAAGCCCGCGAAGAAACTGTAGCCGCAGTTGGCCATGGACGTGATAAACGCGCTGTTGTTTATCTCTTCATGTTTGGCCCGGTAACTGGCGTAGGCTATCAGGACGCCAAAGCCGAGCGTCAGGGAAAAGAACACCTGCCCGTATGCGGCCAGCCAT
>Ga0164318_10004843_pt1 | contig 12991 bp, 6 predicted proteins | sample GuaBasSedimGuay9_FD_113734 | JGI IMG/M metagenome (GOLD analysis project Ga0164318, IMG submission 113734) | Subseafloor sediment microbial communities from Guaymas Basin, Gulf of California, Mexico - Guay9, Core 4571-4, 0-3 cm | ecosystem: Environmental > Aquatic > Marine > Hydrothermal vents >... | reverse complement strand
CTAGGTGGAGAGCCTCGGTTAAGTTCTTCGGAACTTTTCTGCGGTAAACTTCACTGCTTGAAATCCTTTGGTTCTCGGTACGCTGTCAAGCCATCTTACAATTTACTTTTAACTTACTTTTTTTTATTTTAGAATATCGTATATATCCGTCTTTTGTCGATAAAAATATCAAAAAAGCTATAAATAGTGACATACAAATATATATCAGTAAGAATTTTGGGTAGAAGAGGTGAGTCATGAATAAAAAAACAATGGTAATTAGTGTTGTTTTTGTAATGTTATGTTTTATCATGCCATGGTCTGATGTTGCTAGTCAAAATATCTTAAAAACTGAAGAGCACTCATATGTTGTTACGTCAACAAATGAAATAAAAGAAGAAGTTCCAGTAATTGGATTTGGGGATGAAGTTGGCGTTTGGATTTATACAAAATACAATGGGCAAACAGATGAAGAAAAGCTAGATATTGATATTAATACTTTCAAACTGATGCTGAGTGGAGGCGGGTTTAAACAATATCATTTAACTTTAGAAAACAAAGATGACACTTTGGTAAGTTTGCAGTTTGTAAGAACAAAAGTATTTCTGGAGGATGGATCAGAAGTTGATGTTTTACAAACAAAATTTATTGTAGAAACTCAAAGCGACACAACCGAAGATTTTGAAGTGTCTTTAGAAGTAAGATTTCCATTTTCATCTCTAGACACAAGAGGGCGATCAGTCAATTCAGTAATTGAAAATCCTCTTGGAGACCGATTACTTACTCTATTAAATAATCTTAAACAGTTTACTTATAAACTCAAAAACAGTCTCATTCAATCTCTTCAAAATTTATTTGAGCGTTTTTCCGTTCCAAATGAACCAACTTTTTCAACCATTGGGGAGTCATATTTTGATATGAGGATAGGATATGCATCTCCAGAGAATGATGAAGGTCCGAGAAGAGTGGAGACAAGATTCTTTTTTGGCAGAACCAAACTTACAGATCCTCAAGTATTTAGAATGAAAATATCTCCAACCAATATGGATGATGATGCTAAAATATCATATTTTAATAGTTATCTAACAGTTGATGAGTCAGGATCAGAGGTCTTTTATAGAACATTCTCTGTTGATTTTGATCCTGCTGCTGAATTACAAGTGACTTCAATTCCGCGACAGGCAAAGATATCGTATAACTTTGGACATAGCGCAGGCCGCTCTACAGAAATTTCTTTTCGTGCCCAAGGTGGTGCATTAGATAACATCATTCAAAGATTCGTTATCGACCCGCTTCCTGAGTACATGTCTTTTGACCTTACTGTTCTTGGAGAAAGATCATTTACTTATGAAAGCGACCAGTCATATTCAGTTACATATATGGTCGACTCAGTCCAAGATGGAAATTTAGTTAAATTAGATTTAGAAGAGCTCCCAACAAGAATGAAAGTAAGTTGGGGATTAAAATTAAATTTACTGGAAAAAAGCTGCTCTGGAGTAATAGATCTTGACATGTCAAGCGATATTGGTGCTGCAAGATTATATTTACAAGGAAGTGAAAAACCATTTATCTCAGTAAACCATTTTCCAAAAAAATTTTTATTGAAGGGCTATCTTGATGTAACTTCTCTATATGGCTATGTAAGCTTATCTGTAAATGCTGATGATACTACAACTGTCTCTGTGCCTTTAGCATTTGACAAATGGGAGATCACAGCAAATCTAAGAATAGATCATGGTTATGGACGAGTATCTTTTGATTTACCTTCCGGAGAAAGTCCATATGTAATGCTTGGTCTGGATACAAATGGCGGTTCTTTATTTGGTCTAGATGTCATAGTGACTGATACATCAATAGATAAAGATGTATTGTCGATAACTGTAGAAGCACTTGCAACTGATGATTTGATGATATCTTTTGATAATAACGGCGGTAAAATTGAAAATGTTGATTTTAATGGGGTTATTACCAAATTATTAAACCTGTATGTTGCAGTGGATTTTAAGGGAATAAATTTTGATTTAGAAGGGTCTTGGGATATTGGTGATGGTTGCGAATTTTCAATAAAAGCTAACCAAGAAATGTCATTAAATCTTGATGAGTTAGAATTTGATGGAATGAAATTGTCTGGTACTCTTGCATTGCATCCTGATAGTTCTGTGCAAGTTGAATGGGATCGAGATAAGCAAGGATTTTTTATGATTTCGTCACATGCTATTGATGTAGACACCGCAGTTGATTTTACATTTGTCGATCAAAGCTCAAATCAAGTGAATATTTACGCAAAACTTGTGTTAAATCCAAATTGTATTGTAAAATTTGATTGGGATTGGGATCAAACTGGTCATTTCACAGTATTTACAAATGAGTTCCTTAAAGAATTACAATTCAAGGTGGGATACAAATACAGTCCAGAGCAACAGGAATATCAGTATGGTTTCAACATACAAGCACAAGATGTGAGCATAATAAGAACTATTCAATGGGATACTGAAAATGGACTTGTTCCTAGGATATGGATACTTGGAGATGAGCCATTGCCAGGAGATTGGGATGTATGGTTGCTTTGGAATTATGATTGGTACGAGGTGAAATAAAGATGAAAGATATTTTGTTTATGAAAAAAGCTGTTGTTGTTCTTATTGTAATCCTTTTTTCTCTTACTGCACAAGCAACTGTTATTAATACAAATGAAATACAACTAAAAACAAAAACTACTTCAGGTGGAGGATCGACTTTTGAGTGGGAGGATGATTTTTTTGATGAAAGTAAAATCGATATAAGTTTGTCCTATAATTATATTGTAGATAAAAGTACCGGAACAGTAATAATGAAAGATACTTTTGATGCATGGTACAGCCCAGATTGGACAAGAATGAAGCCAATCACAATAAATAATAGAGGCGGTACAACTTTTCAAGATTATGTTCTAGATATGATAGTTTATTATGATTCAAATATGCAATCAGATTTCAGAGATCTTCGTTTTACCGATGATAAAGGCAATGATTTGTATTATTGGATTGGTGAAAAGGTGCCTGGGGAAACAGCCAATGTTTTTGTCAGAGTCCCTGCAATCCCGCCAGGAGATACAACAATTTACATGTTCTATGGTGATCCAACTTCAACAGATGAGAGTAACTTTGATATGATTTTTACATGGGATGATAGAACAAACCCTGATTTAATGATTTCATATAAAAATTATAAAGAAGGTGCATGGGATCCAGATGTTGCATTTGGTGGAAATCGTTTTCTAGTTGCATGGGAAGAGGGCCTTGGTCCTGAAGACATTCCGTATGAAGGTCAGAGATTAGTATCTCGACAAATTCACGGAAGAACATATGATTCTGATGGTAAGAATCCTTATCCAAACCCAAGTGATGATCTTGATTTATACATCAGCTCTGGCCCAAATGATGTTAGTTATCATGCAGAGAACCCGTCGATAGCTTATGGGAATGGTAAATTTTTTGTTGCCTATGAATACAATGTCATTGCAGAAGGACGTTATGCCGTTGATGTCAGAGGGGCTTTGATTGACTCTAGTGGAACAATAACAAAGAGATTTACTATTAGTGATGCGACTTTGGGCCAATATGATCCCTGTGTTGCCTATGCAAATGGAAAATTCTTTGTAGTTTGGGAAGATGCTAGAGATACAAGCAGCAATTACGATGTATATGGTCGCATTTTTGATAGTAATGGAAATCCTCTGGGTAGTGATTTTCAGGTAGTTTCAGGGGCTAATTGCCAAGATGAGCCATGGATTTGTGCAGACAGTCAAGGGAATTTTATGGTGGTTTATGAAGATGGGTTTGATCCTGTGATTGGGCCGTTTAGTCTCTATGCTCAGAGATATGACAACAATGGAAACAAGTTAGGCTCACGAATTACAATAGCAGAAGGCTCTTCATCAAAAGATAATATTTTCCCTTCAGTTACTTACTGTCCACAAACCGAGAGATATTTTGTAGCTTGGAATGATGGTGATATCAGTGCCGATCCAAATGTTCGGTCAAGCTATGACGGCAATGTGTGGGGGAAGATATTAGATAAATTTGGGAATGTTGTTTATGACAATTTTATCGTTCAAGCAGGTAGCCAGTACATCAGAACAGATGTAGTACCTTACCTTAATACATTATTCTTTGTTGCATTTGATGGTGGCAGTGATCTTTGGGGATGTCTAGTTTCTTCTGATGGAGCCGTTCAAACTGAAGAGCACATGCTGTCTGATGGATCTTCTCAACAAGTGGATTGGAATAATCTTGCTGTTGGAAATGGAAAGATATTTGCAACTTGGGAGGATGAACGCGATCAGGCTAGCAATTATGCTGATGCTTTTGGAAGTGTATGGCATATTTACAAATCTACTGGATCGCCTGATGTAACATATAATTTTGGCGAGGAAAAACAGATTATTACGCAAGCCGTAGTTGTGTCATCTGCTATAAATCCAGGTGGTAGTTTCTTGGAGTGGGAGGAGTTTGATGCCAAATACAGTACACCAATTGGTAACATTCAGTTTGATATTTTAAACTCTCAAGGAACACAAGTATTAATGCAGAACATCAATCCCGGGAAGGACATATCGAGTATAGGAGACTCAACAATTCGTTTACGATCAACGTTTACACGAGCTATACCTAAAGATACACCTGTACTTGATAAGTGGAGCGTAAGTTGGATTGGAGCTGATATGGATCCACCATGGACTGAGTATGAATTAATACCATCAGATCCGAATGGACAAAATGGTTGGTATACCATTAATGTGGAGGTTCATTTTGATGCCCATGATGATGTATCTCCACCTGAGGATATTGTTACTTACTACAAAATCAACGATGGTCAGCAAAAGATCTATAGTTTTCAGAACCCTCCAAAGATTTCTGCAGATGGGAAGAACAATAAAATAGAATATTGGTCAGTGGACACTGCAGAAAATGAAGAAACACATAATATTTTACAAGGTATTAAAATTGATAAATCAAGTCCGACTGTTGTGATTGTAACTCCACAATGGGGAAGAATTCAACCTGGTGATGTTAAAGTAAGTGGAACAGTAGGTGAGACAGTATCTGGAGTTGATAGAGTGGAGATTTGGTTTAATGGCGGTAAAATTAATGAAGATCAGATTCAAGTATCGGCGAACAAAGACTACTATGAATGGCATTTTACTGCAGAAAAGTGGCAACAGTATGATATTGAAGTATGGGTATATGACGAAGCAGGTAATGTTGGTAAATCATATGTAACTGTAACCTGTCCAAGAGCAAGAACATTTGATCTATTGACTAATGAATTTCTAGAAAAACTGCTATTTCGTTTCCCATTATTTGAGCAATTATTTGCTCATCTTTTTTAATCTTATATTTACTAAAAAAATTAAATACAAAGTTTTAAATAATATTATAAGTAATATGTATTATATTCCTGTAAGGAATGGAATAATATTTCGGGGAGCAATTTATGAAAAAACAGATCGTCTGTTTGATTTTCATTGTTGTGCTGATTACTAGCACTTTTCAAAGCGTCTCTAGTAGCAGCATACAAGATAATTCAAATATATCAATTTCTTCTGACGTTATTGCTTTTTCCGAGGCAGTTTTAAAGGAAAAAGATTTGTATCTTTCTGTTAAGATTGATGGAGTAACATCGTACTTAGCAAGGCCTGGAGAGCCAATACTTCCTGTTTTTATAAAAACTTTTACATTCCCACTTGGCACAAAGATATTTGATGTGATTTGCAGGCCAGAAAATGTATACGAAACAAAAATTAATGGGAAGATTAGCCCTGCTCCAGCACCAAGTCCAAAATTCTCAATAAAAACAAGTCCGAAATTAAATGATGATTTTGAAAATAATGACATCTATTCTAGTACAGATACTTATCCAAATAGTTGGTTTGACTATAGAATTACTTGTGGCATACAAGATGAAAAAAATTTAGTTTTTCTAACAATTAGGTTATATCCTATTCGTTACTCGCCAGGTAACAATTTACTTTATCAGACAAAAAGCTTTGATGTAAAAATAAAATATGACGAATCTAACAAAATAAAAAACTTTGCAGACAAATATGATATGGTTATTATAGCCCCAAAAAAGTGGTCAAAACTTTTACAACCTTTAATAGATCACAAAAACACTGTTGGAATTAAGACCTTTTTAAAAACTACAGAATCAATCTGTAGGCGACCTATTTTGGGTGGTTATGAAGGGCGCGATGATGCCGAGAAAGTGAAATACTTCATCAAGGATGCAATAGAAACATATGGTATAAAATACGTTCTTTTGGTTGGCGGAAGGGTCGGTCAGCTATATAGGTGGAATGTACCTGTTAGATATTCCAATATTGATGAAGGAAGTTCTTGGGAAAGAAGTTTTTTAAGCGATCTGTATTTTGCCGATATCTACCGTTACAATAACGACACAAAAGAATATGAATTTGATGATTGGGATTCAGATGGAGATGGCATATTTTCTGAATGGAGATTGTATGAGGATCCAGATGATATAATAGATTTTAATCCAGATGTGTATCTTGGGCGTTTAGCCTGTAGAAATAAAAACGAAGTCAAACTTCTTGTAAACAAAATAATTTCTTATGAGACAAATACATTTGGCAAAGAATGGTTTAAAAACATCGTTCTTGTTGGAGGAGATACATTTCCCACTACAAATTCAAGTAGTATAGATTATCCGTATTATGAGGGTGAAATTGAAACAAGAACTGGTGGCGATTATCTTATGCCACTTGGTTTTAATTCGACAGAGCTCTTCACATCAACTGGCAACCTTACCGGTGCTGATGACATAATAAATGCCATTGACAAAGGTTCAGGATTTCTTTACTTTTCAGGTCATGCAAATCCTTTGGTTTGGTCAACGCATCCACCCAATTCTGAGGATGATGTGTGGGTTGATTTTTATAACTCAGAAATGGGACTTTTAGACAACTCAGATAAACTTCCAATTTGTGTTGTTGGTGGATGTCACAACAGTCAGTTTGACGTGACAAATCTAAATTTAATTACAGGTTTTTTGAAAGAGAGATTAAAATATTTCAAAGAACCAGGTTATGATTACGATGAAGGCGGATTTTGGAAGGCTGAATGGGCTTCACGCTGTTGGAGCTGGAATCTTGTGATTCAAAAAGGCGGATCAATTGCCACAATAGGCAACACGGGTTTAGGATATGCGAATATGGGATATTATCTTATTACTGATGGTTTAACAGGGGATGGGTGGATTACATCTCACTTTTTTAAGGTTTATCATGATCTTGTGTTGGAAGGTAATGATACATTAGGTCAAATTCATACAAAAACAGTTTCAGATTTTATTAATGAATTTGAAGTGGGTAAGGACCAAATTGATACAAAAACTGTCCAACAATGGGTTTTACTAGGCGATCCAAGCCTTAAGATAGGCGGATATCCTCCTATTATTTAATCTTACTTTCTTAAATATATAATAAAGCAAATAATTATAATTAATATTATTACAATTATAATTATTTCAAAACCAGGTATAACCAATTTATCCTTTTTACTTCCACTGTTATTGTCTGCCCCTCCATTAGATCCGCTATTTTCTGTTACCACTGTTACTAATATTGTGTCTTTTGATTGTTCCCCATAATTGTCTGTTACTGTTAATTCAACTGTATATGTTCCTGCTGTACTGTAAACGTGTTCAACCGTTGTACCCTCTGCCGTCTCACCATCACCAAAAGACCAGTAATATTTTGTTATACTATCTCCTACATCCGAATCATAACTATTAGATCCATCGAAAGTAACAGTGTTATTGGCAACTCCATCATATGGCCCGCCAGCATCTGCTGTTGGGGGATTATTTTCGGAATTTTGTTCAGGGTTTATAATAACAGTTTTTGTAACTGAGGATGACCAACTCCCATGAGTATCTCTAACTTTAAAGGATATTGTGTGGGTTCCTACTGAGAGATCATTCTTTGTAAAAGATTTACCATTGTAAAGAAATCCGTCGAGATCTGATGTCCACTCATAACCAGCAATACTATCACCGCTATCAGAATCAGATCCTTCTCCTGAAAAGTATACTGTGTCACCAAAAGTTGCTTTTGTAGGCATAATCGACATAGTCGTTACAGAAGGAGGGTTGTTTGTAACTTCAACTTCATTTATTGTTAATGTTGTTTGGTCATAATCTGACCATGTAGAATCATCGTCTTGCACTCTGAACGTTATTGTATATGTTCCAGCTGAAAAACTCGAATAAGAGAAATCTTCTGATGTTCCAATAATGTTTCCGTTTGCTCTCCATTGCCATTGGACAATCGTTTCGTCATCAGAAGAGCTTCCATCAAAATGAATTGTGTCCCCAACGTTGGCAGGGTTTGGTGAAACAGATACAATAGTTGCTACAGGCGCTTGATTTTCTTGGATAAAATTGCCTAACGGATATAAATCTTGATTTGATCCCCCTGGTATGTCATAAGGAGTATCTCCTATGCCATCTTTTGGAGATTCATCATAACCATTGTAATCATCCCAATAATTTCCTTGTGAATTATAATACCATGTATTCGAACTAGTGCTTTCGTAAGCATGTCCTCCATTATTATCTAAAAATTCGTTATTGTGTATCACATTATCATTTGAAAATTGTAAATATATGCCTTTATCGAAATTACCAGAAACTACATTATTGTAAATATTGTTATTTGAGCTATAGGTTAACAGCACTCCTTTCATGTTGTTATTTTTAATAGTATTTTGATAAACCTGGTTATTATCTGAGTAGTATAGCCAAATTCCAGATCCTTCATTATCTTCTATTGTATTGTCATAAATTGATGTCGAAGAGGAACTAATTACATCAATACCATCTTGACCGTTTTTGATTTCATTGTCTCTAATTGTGCCTCCCGTAGCACTACTAATGAGTATACAAGCTTTCTGTTGAGAAACTCCAATTGTGTTTTTGATTGTAAATCCATACAATTGAACGTTATCTGCCGTTATTTGAACAGTTTGCTTTAAAGCGTCGTTACCGTCAATAGTGGTAACACTCTTTCCATCAACTCCGTTTATTGTTAATGTTTTATTCACAACTATATTTTCACTGTACGTTCCACTATGAACAACAATTGTATCGCTTTCATTTGCATCGTTGATTGCATCTTGTATACTTGAATAGGTTTGACCAAAACCTACATGCAATTCTTCTCCTGAAACACAAGTACATAAAAGGAATAAAACAACTATTGGAATTATAAATAGCAAATACCTAGTAAGTCTCTCTCGCATTCTCACCATCCACTATTAAGATAAATGTTTATACCTATTAATATAAATATTTGACGTGTAAAAATTACAAAAGTATTAAAATAAAACGCCCCGGCCGGAATTTGAATCCGAGTCCCGAGCTCGACAGGCTCGGATGATAGACCACTACACCACCAGGGCATATATGTTTCTTAGATGGGTAAATAGAACCCTTTTTTTAATCTTTCTCTTATTAAATATTGGTTTATTGTTTTAAAAAATACCATTTTGTAAAAATTGCACGAAGAATATATATAAGTACTAAAGCTAATATTGTTATTGTGGATAGGGTGAGATGAGAGATATTCATCTAGCTTAATTTGGTGATAATTATGGAAAGACTATTTGATAGAAATATGTTTATTATGCTGTTGTCTATTATGGTGGGAGTTATCATAATTACTTATTTTGTAGCAGATATAATGAAGAATGCAGAGCTTGAGAAACAGGCAGAAGAGCACAAAATTGAAATCAAGGACCTACAAACAAAGAATCTTAATCTTTTATCAAACATACTGTCTTCGATAGGAGATTTAATAAGATCTAGCAATTACAGGGTGACTGGTAATTACTATTTTGATCTCGCCTCCATATGGTATACAACCGCGCTTTCTGAAACAAATATCTCAGAATTGGAGAAGTATAAAACTTTGATTTATGATTCTTGCGACGATGCAATATATAACTACAATCTATCAAATGTTAATTATGTAGTTGCCAAGACAAAATTTCAATTTACTCTTACCGAGTCAACTGAGGAATTCAAAGATTTGATTGGGCTTTATGTTAACCTTACAGATAAAGGTGCAGAATTAGCAAACCTAAGAGCAAATGCCAGTATGTATCTAAGATATCTTGCTGAAAACGTTACGATTAAAAATAATACAGTTGCGTTCATGACTAATATAACTGAAGTTCAAGAACTATTCAATATTACTGTTGGGTTATACGGTGTCTTAGAAACGGAATATAGTATGATTGAAGAAGAAATTGAAAAAGAGTACAATATTATAGGTTTTAGTGAAGAACGGGAAATAGAAATTTAAAGATTTTAAGTCAAACCAACAGTATGTTCGTCCCAGAAGAGCATTGGACATATTACAGGATTTTTGGTGCTGTAAAATTCAACTCTATCGAGATCTTCAAACGGTACAGTTAGTCTCCCAGCAGTATCCATGTCAACCATACCTACACCTGTTCTATTTAAGATATAGTTAATGTTGTTATCACCATTTTTCTCAATTTTTATCTTGTACCAGCTGTTTCTGAGATATCCATTTGGAAAATCTGACAACAATGGCATCCAGCCATTTGATAAGTCATAATAAGACAACTGTAAAACCCAATCGCAAGGTGGAGTATCGCCAGCTTGTACGTATTCAAATTTTAATCTAGCAATATTTTGGTCATTACTATTTTTAAAATCAAGATATAGGTCTGCCGCTTCACAAGCATCCCCGCAAGCAAATTGTACTTCCCACCAAGATAAATCGCCATTTAGCTCTGATAACGTATAATTCCAGTACATTGTTCCTGCAGATTGCCTCATTTTCGTCTTGAAGGATTTTGTAGTCTCATAATAGTACCCTCCCGCAACTTCAAAATCACTACCTACAACATTATTTAAACTAGTTTCAAACCACTGCCTGTCAAGATAAGATTGGTTGGCATAACTGCCAGTTATATCATCTGAGAATCCTTCAGTAACTGATGAAGGACATTCAAATGTGTATATTGTCAGATTTGCCGGATCATCGTCATCAGTTTCGCTATCTCCATCTTGATCAATTCCGTCATCGGTATATGGGTTATCTGTAAGCTCTGTTGCATCATTTGTTCCATCCTCATTACTGTCCCAATAAACTTCTCCTTGATTTGAGATTATAGTTCCGTTACTAAGCCCATTTTCAATTTCTGCATCAAATGTAAGAATTACGCTACTTTCTCCATCTACTGCGCCATTCCAATAAATCTTATGTTCGCCATCATTGTAGTCTATGGATCCAGAAGTTGTTGTGGCTGAGCCTGCAACATATGTTAAGTTTTCTGGTATTATATCTTCAAATTCATTTCCAGGATTATCATGTTGATCTGCCGATCCTGTATTGCTCAGTATGACTCTATATCTAATAGTATCTCCAGCTTCGGCAGTATCTATTATCTCTCCATCAAGGTTTTCAATTGTTTTTCTTGCTACTATCTCTGTTTTGGCAAACCCTGTAAATTTCAGATTATCAATATATGCCCCGCTATCAAACAAATTATCTCCTGCATCTCTTATGTCAAATGTTACTGTTATTTGCTCATTTGGGGATACAGGATGATTTAAACCACCGATTTGAATAAGACCTGATGCACCAGCATCTGCACCAGGATCCCGGATTGTTGTATCTACCCAGTCTACACCACCAGGATATCCACTCCTAGCAAATATATCGAAACCAGTCCCCGGGATACCATTAGAATCTAGTAAGAAATATCCACTATTCACATCAAAATAGTAACTAGATGTTCCCTGTGATGGTGAATCTACAGTTACAGTGAATTTATCATTATACTGAGTTCCAACATATTCTGGATATTCCGCACTAAGAAATTGCACATCATAATAGAGATAATGCATATATGGTGGAACTTGAAGAGTTAGTGTTAAAGTAGCTCTATCACGAGGGTAACCATGACTGCCACCGACAAACCATTCTCCCCTTTCATCTCCTGGTTCATTTCCATTTGTAGTAATAATATCTGCACCAGCTATTCCAGTACTTAAAAAAGCAAATGTGGAACCGTCGGTTGGGAGCATTGTACCAAGTTGTGTGAGTACGGCCGACTGTCTATTGCCATATTGATCGGTATCACTATATGAAGAGTCTACAAGCCAAGAAGAATTCGACAGCAAAGCTAAAGCAAGATCTTCACCATTGTAAGTGTCTGCAGCTACATTTTCAGACGGAATTATAAAAAATAAATTTGAAAAAGTCAACAGCATCACAACAAAAATTACCAAATTATTTTTCATATTTTTACCCACCTCCATAATCAACAATTTGTAAGGTGTTAGATTCAACAGTGGTATCATCTTGATTTCCATCATTTGGAGTGACATCGCATCTCCAAGTTTGACCTACTTGAGTTTCATCAGAAACGATAACACTGTTGTTATAAAAACCATCTTTTGAACATAAATAATTTTGATAAATTTGCTCATCAGTTAGAGCACGGTTATAGATTTTAAATTCATCCATTAGGCCACTAAAATTGCCTAAACCAGATTCCAAGACACCAGTGATCTGAAGATCGTCTATTGCTGTATATTCACGATATGAGGAGGTAGACCACCAAAACTGAAGTATAAGATCATTAATGTTTTCTGGTATGTCCGCTTCAGCATAGGTCCATGATAGTTGATTGCCATTACCGATTTGCGGACTCAATTCTTCAAAAATTGGTTCCCAGCTATCTCCATCCCAATAATAAAAACCTATTTCGTCAGCATATTCTGTACTTTTATAACTATACCAAACTGAAACCTTTACATCTGAATATGATGAAATATCTATACTCTCTCTGTCAAATGCAGCATATCTGGGATCAAAGTTGCCAGATCCACCTATTGAATAAGAACCAGTTCTAGGGGAAATTGAGTCTGATGCAAGACGTTCAAAAATATAGTTTTCCCACCAATAAGCAGT
>Ga0164318_10004842_pt1 | contig 12992 bp, 8 predicted proteins | sample GuaBasSedimGuay9_FD_113734 | JGI IMG/M metagenome (GOLD analysis project Ga0164318, IMG submission 113734) | Subseafloor sediment microbial communities from Guaymas Basin, Gulf of California, Mexico - Guay9, Core 4571-4, 0-3 cm | ecosystem: Environmental > Aquatic > Marine > Hydrothermal vents >... | reverse complement strand
TGGATATATTTCTATTGCTTTCTTATATATGGCATCAAGAACAAATGCATTAGCCAATGGATATATCTGGAACGATAAATTAAGCAAGATTTCTTTCTGGTCCTTAACCATTGGTGTTTTGTTGTTCACTTTACCAACAATAATGATTGGTTTGGAGCAAACAAGAGCAGCTTCCGAAATGGGTTATTACTTTACAAGAACTCGTGAAGCCATAGAAGCTATGGACGGTTGGATGTGGTTTAGAATCCTGCCTGATAGTATGATGATTGGTGGTGCTGTTGGAATATTTGTTGATTTATTTATGAAAACATTTATGGGCAAAAAAGAAAAATTAATTGCCTAATTCAAAGAATATCTAATTGCTTCCTTTACTTTTGTAGAGGAAGCAATTATTTTTAATCTGAATTATATAATATGTCAGAATTCACAAATACCGCAAAAAACCGTATCGGTCTCCTTAACAAATATATGCTAGGCATTATTGAGGGAGGAAATGGCGCTCAACTCATTAAAGTCCTCGGCATTAAAACGGAGAATTTTATCCCCTCTGACCTACTAGGAGCATTCAATCAATTATTTGAAGCCAATGATGATCTGGAAAAGATGAAGATGGCTTCTAATAAATTATTCAATATTCTTTATGAAATTTTAAAGGAGTATCCCTCTCTTAAAGAAAAACCAAAAAGTTTTATCGATTATCTAAAGAGAGACAATGCTATTGCGGCACAGAAACTAAAAGAGATAAAACCATTTATTAAAAAAGTTAATCAAAAAATAGATAAAGAAATATTAGTAGAATTAAACCAACGCTTTTCCGATTTAGAGAAATTTACATGGCATTATACCGTAAAAGAGAATGTTCTCTTCCCTATTTTGGAAACAAACTGGCAAGAACACGATTGTCTAAAACTGATGTGGTCTTTCCACGATGATATTCGTAAGAATTTCAGAAAAACAATAGATCTAGCAAAAATTGAAACTTTTGATTTAAAAGCTTTTAATAAATATGCTAGCCTCCTGTTTTTCAATATCAGCACCATTATTTTCAGAGAAGAATATGTTTTATTTCCACTGATGTTGGAAACTTTCGATGAAAACCAAATGGATAAAATGTTGCACGAAACAAGTGAAATGACACTTCCTTTTGTAAATATTGATATTGCTGACTTAAAAGCGACATCTGGCAACAAAGAAAATAAAGATAATTATATTAAATTCCCTACAGGTGAAATTACTGTAGAACAAGCCGAAATGGTTTTTAATCACCTTCCTGTGGATATTACTTATGTTGATGAAAACGATGAAGTTCGTTATTTCTCAACTCCCAAGCATCGTATTTTCCCACGAACAGCAGCTATTATTGGCAGGAAAATACAAAACTGCCATCCACCCGAAAGTGTTGGTGTAGTGGATCGTATTGTTGATTCCTTTAAAAAAGGAGAAAAAGAAGTGGCTAGCTTTTGGATTCATATGGGTCCAAAATATGTGCTCATTCAGTATTTCGCGGTACACGATAAAGAAAATAAATATAGAGGTGTTTTAGAAGTTTCGCAAGAAATATCTGAAATACAAGAAATTAAAGGCGATCGAAGATTACTCGATTGGTAAGCATAAAAAAAAGAACAATGAAATATAATAAATACCAAGTAAGCGAAGAATGTATCGCTTGTATGGCCTGCGTTGAAGTAGCAGGAGATAATTTTGATCTCGAAGACAAACGTGCTTTTCTAAAAAAACAACCCGAAAACGACGATGAAGAAGCTCTCTGTAAGGAAGCTTTGGAAGTTTGTCCGGTGGAAGCTATTTCAATAAAGAAAGACCAAGAAGAAAAAATTAAAGATATCGATCCCATTTTAGCGAGTTCAAATATCAAAGAAGTACTGGATAAATATCCAGAGCTAAAAGTTACTTTAAACATTTTATCGCCCAAGTTTAAGCGGATGCAAAATCCTGCTTTATACAATACGCTAGCGCGATATGCCAGCTTTAAAGATGCGGCAAAAGTAACGGGAGTCTCTATTTGCGAAATTCTTCACGCGATGAACAAACAATTAGGTGTTGAAGATAAGCTGATCAAAAATATGCCCGAGTGCATAAAGCCAAGAGCAAATGTTGCAAGCGAAACTGGTGAAGAAATTACTTGGGAAGAAAGCCCTGAACGCTATGTTTACAATATGGATTCTATGCCTGAATTACTTGAAAAAGTGAACCATTTAGAAGCTCAAAAAAATTTAGTCTATATCGCTGTTGAAGAACCTAATGAACTCTATAATGTACTGAGTGGTTTAGGCTTAAAATATAATGTAGAGTCGGGTAGGGAATACCGTATTTCTATTTTTAACGATAAGCAAGCAGAGAATATTGATTGGAAAGAGCGAAAAGATGACTTTGAAATATTGGATGTTCGGAAAATGAAAAGCGATCCTTTCGATGTTATTCTTAAAAAAGCCTATGAAATTAAAGAAGATTCCGGCTTTATTCTGATACAGAAATTTGAACCTATTCCTTTGATAAATATGCTCTCGGAAATGGGATTTGAACACATAGCCGAAGAAAAAGCATTCTTTGAAGTTTGGACTTATTTCCATAAAAAAATTGTCCCTGAATCAGAAAAAGACAATAATACGGACAAGCCCGATGTTGTCATTCAATCGGCTACACCTGTGGCCTATCCTGTAATTATGCGTTTGTTACAATCGGATAAAATCAGGAAAGCCGTAAACATTAAAGAGCTTAAAGTTTGGGAAGAAACCGAAAAGCATTTAGCTTGGATTGCCAATGGCAAAGCCGATATTAGTTTCTCTGCATTAATTACTTCGGCTAAATTACAAAATAGCGATATCAAGATTCCTGCACTCTTCGTTTGGGATAATTTTGTGATCTTGACACGAGGATACAAAGCCGAAAAGTTAGCCGATTTAAAAGGAAAAAAAATTCACACCCCACTGTTTGAAGAAGCTCCTCCAACAAAAATTACCAATTACTTGCTTAAAGCCAGCGGTTTAAATCCTGAAGATTTTGATTTTGCTTACGGGACTCCATTTGGTCGTCCGGAAACTATTTATGCCGACTTTGTTTCTGGCAAAGCCGATACCGTAATTCTACGTGAGCCTGAAGCCAGTTATGCCTTAAAAATTATGGCAGACCGTGGCGAAGATGTTTCTGTTATCTCGTACAATAAAATCTGGAACGAGCACAATCCAGGCTTTGGTAGTTTCCCTAATGCAGGTATAGTTTTAAAAGGTGAGTTTACTCGTAATCATCCTGAAATTACAGAAGTACTGCTTGATGAACTAAAGAAAGCAATCGATTGGGTAAATAACAATCGTCACGCCTCAGCAGAATTGAGTTTTGATATGATGCGTCAACCTGTTGATCGTGTTGAGCTCTTCTTAAATCGTGTAAATTTCGAATATGTTTCCGGAGAGCCTTTGGTAGAAAAAGTAGAAGATTATTTCCGTATTCTTTACGAACAAGGTATAGTAGAAGCTAAAGCCGATAAAGCATTTTTAGATATTTTTAGATAAGACGAATATTGTTCCTTAAAAACCCCTTTCTGTTTGGTTAATACCAATTTGTAAAGGGGTTTTTCTTATAAGCTTTTTTAAATCAAGTGCCGCAGACACTAAAGCTTAGATATTGCAGGATATGTCTTTACTTACGACAAAGTTGTAAATAAAGTATAGTTTTTACTAACTTCGTTGGCAAAACGAGCACAAATGATTTTAAAACCAACCAAAATATTTTTAGTCATAGTTTTTTTTGTTTCAGGATTGCATTTTTCTTTTGCGCAAAGCGATGATAAAGTTATGATTGTTATTATTGACGGAGCACGATATACCGAAACTTTTGGTGATATGAGCAAAACATATATTCCAAAAATGTGGGATTTAGCAGAAGACGGAACAATAATTGACAATTTTGAAAACGATAAATATACTTATACATCCCGTGCTATTCCTGCTTTATGGTGTGGAGCCTGGACAGATGTCCAAAGTGTTAATTATCAAGGTTCAAACACTAGTTATGCTGTTCTACCTACTATTTTTGAGTATTACAGAAAACAAAAGAATATGCCTGCGGATGAGTGTTTCTATATTTTGAAATATATTCCTGATTTGTGGCTGCCCAGTTTCGATGCTGATTATGGGCCCGATTATTGGCCTCAATTTCATAGTGTTGGCGCAAATGACAGAGATGTTGCTACGCAAGCGCAATTGGTGATAGATAATTATCATCCACACTTTATGCTGGTTTATCTAGCCGATGTAGATCATGCGGGGCATTCGGGAATATGGACAGAATATACCTCAGCTATTCAAATCGCAGATAGTATTGTAGATGTACTTTGGAAAAAACTACAGTCTGATCCATTTTATGAAAATTCTACCACATTAATTGTTACCAATGATCATGGACGACATGACGATCAACATGGTGGATTTCAGGGGCATGGTTGTAGTTGTGACGGCTGTCGACATATTCAATTTCTTGCAGTTGGTCCTGATATAAGAAAGAATTTTGTTTCCTCGCAATACCATAATATTCCTGATATGGCAGTTACCGCCTCCTATATTTTGGGTGTTGAACCAACAAAAGCAACAGGAAATATTATTCAGGAAATTTTTAATACAACAGGAACGAATGAGGAAATAAATCAAAATCCCGATATTATTACCAATTATCCAAATCCTTTTAATAAAAGTACAACTATTGATTATTTTCTTTACAAAGAGAGTTATGTTTACCTCAGTATTTTTGATATTTCCGGTAAAGAAGTAATCAATTTGGTAAACCGACTACAATTTCAAGGCCAGAATTCTATTGTTTGGGATGCAACCGATAGTCAAGGGAAAAAGGTTTTACCCGGAATTTATTTTTATAATTTACAAATTGATAATCAAAATAAGTTCGGGAAATTAATGTTAGTGGCAGATTAGTATTCTCTAATCATATCAATAACTTATCAGAATGGGAGTAGTATTAAGACGATTACGCCTTTCTTGAATAATATCTTTTTTTACAATATTATTTATTTGCCATAAAAAGAAAATGTGTTTGTTATGTTTTATATTTGTTACCGCCAAGCAAATAAAACGACAAAATGCGGTGATTAAAAAGATAAACACCTTGAAAAAAGCAGAGAATATTTCATTTGTGGAGAATAATTAGTATATTTACCGCATATTATGCATAGAATAAAGATTTACATATACGAACAAGACAATTGGCCCTATTTTACTTGGGACAATAAAAAAGTAATGTTAAAACTTGGAGAAACAAGAAACCTTCAAGGTAAACTTTTAGGGAAAATGGAAACTCTTGGTTTTGACCTACAAAACGAAGCTGTATTAGACACTTTAACATTAGATGTAATAAAATCATCAGAAATAGAAGGTGAGTTTCTGGAAAAAGAACAAGTACGTTCTTCAATTGCAAGAAGATTAGGACTTGATATTGCAGGTTCTGTTTATTCAGAAAGAAATGTTGAAGGAGTTGTTGAAATGATGTTAGATGCAACTCAACGATATTCAACACCATTAAATTCAGATAGATTATTTGACTGGCACGCCGCTTTATTTCCAACAGGAAGAAATAATATGCATAAAATTATTGTTGCTAATTGGAGAAAAGCCCCTATGCAAGTAGTTTCCGGACCTATGGGAAAGGAGAAGGTACATTATGAAGCACCTAAACCTGAGCTAGTAGCCCAAGAAATGGATGTATTCCTAAATTGGTTTGAAAATGAAGATGGATTAGATTTAGTATTAAAAGCATCAATTGCACATTTATGGTTTGTAACAATCCATCCATTTGATGATGGAAACGGAAGAATAGCAAGAGTAATAACTGATATGTTATTAGCACGTTCGGATAAAAGTATGCAAAGATTTTATAGTATGTCAGCACAAATCAGACTTGAACGAAAGGAATATTATAATATATTAGAAAAAACACAAAAAGGTCATTTAGATATTACTGAATGGATATTATGGTTTTTAAATTGTTTAACAAATGCGATAAACGCTACGGAAGAAATTTTATCAAAAGTGCTGTATAAAGCAGAATTTTGGAAATTACATTCCACTACTATCCTTAATGTAAGGCAGCAAAAAATGATAAATAAACTACTTGATGGATTTAATGGTAAGTTGACCTCTTCAAAATGGGGAAAGATAAATAAATGCTCTCAGGACACAGCCTTAAGAGATATTCAAGATTTGGTGAAGAAAAATATTTTACAGAAAGAAGCAAGCGGTGGACGAAGTACAAATTATGAATTAGTAAAAATTGAGTAATAATCAAAAAAATAAAGCAATGTCAGACAGAATGATTAAGCAGTTTATGGAAATGGTTCAGATTGATAGTGAATCGAGTAATGAGGCAAATTTTATTAATTATCTTGAAAAAGAATACCAAAAATTGGGTGCTAAAACTGAACAAGATAGTTATGGAAATCTTATTGCTAAGTTACCTGCCAAAGGATGTAAAGGTAAAGACCCTGTTCTATTATCCTGTCATGCTGATACTGTAAAACCCGGTATAGGTATAGAACCCATTTTAGAAGATGGAGTCATTAGATCAAAGGGAGACACTATACTTGGTGCCGATGATAAAGCAGGTATAGCTGAAATGTTGGAAGCCATTAGAATTGCTGAAGTTTATCCGCCTATTGAAGTCGCTATTTCTCGAGAAGAAGAAATAGGTTTGTTTGGTGTTAAAAACCTTGATTATTCAAAATTAACGGCAAAAAAAGGATTCTTACTCGATAATGATACTTTAGATACAATTATCATTGGAGGCCCATCATATTTTACTTTTGATGTTACTGTAAAAGGAAAATCGGCTCATGCCGGAATGGAACCCGAAAAAGGAATTAATGCTATACTTGCTGCTTCTAAAGCAATAGTTGCCTTAAAACAAGGTAGAATAGATTATGAAACTACTGCTAATGTTGGAATAATTGAAGGAGGAATTGTTCGTAATGGAGTTCCCGATAAAGTAGTTTTTAAAGCAGAATGTAGAAGTTTATCGCACGAAAAAGCCGAGAAGCTGGCAGACGAAATGAAAACGATTATAAGTCGTGAAGTGGAATCTATGGGTGCTCAAGTAGAGATTATGGAAAATAATTTATGTAAAGCTGTCGATATCCCTGAAAATTCATTTACTGTTGATTTATCAAAAAAAGCTCTTAAAACGGTTGGAATAGATGCTAAAGCAACTTTTATGACCGGTTTTACAGATGCATCTATATATAACAATATGGGGATAGAAATGGCCGTTGTGGGTATTGGAGCAAGAAATGAGCATGCTCTTGATGAACATATCTATATTGAAGATATGGAAAAAGCACTCAAGATGATTGTTGAACTATTGAGATTGTCTGCTCAGTAAATAATTGAACACAAAATTTATTGTAAACGGAGATTTTTACAAAGAGATATTAGAGAGGAAATCCTAAGCTAAAATAAAAGTAAAATTCACTATTACTAATATTTTGTGAGACAGCAATTTTTAGTGGTCCAATAACAGAATCATAGGATATGCTTCCCATCCAACTAAATATTGTTTCGCCTTCAATTCTCAATGATTCTTCCGAATATGTTTCGGCATGATTAATAAATGCAATATGTTCGGTAATTAGGTTTACATACCAATTATCACCAATTTTTTGTTGCATGCCAAGTCCAAATTTTAGAAAATTATCCGTAGCAATTTGATATGGTTCAATACCAGCTTGATTAAAAGTATTTAATCGTGTGTTAAATCCACTTCCCCCTAAGAAGAATTTATCGGCATAAAAAGGAATGGAACTCATATATCCCAATGTAAATTCCGAAATAATAGAGAATCGGTTTTTTATTTTAAGATAGTGTTTGAAATCTATTATTACAATATTGTTTTCGTTAGAAATAGCATTAAACATACCATCATCATTATAAGACGATTTGGGATTAAGCATTCTTCTATACATCACTTTTAATTTAATTCCTTTAGTTGGAAAAACAGGATGATTGAGAGTATTTATTTTATAAGATGTTTCTATGGTAAAACTATTTGAAGTTACTACGTCAATACCATATAGATTTTCCAAGCCGCCTTGCAAATGAAAATAATTAGTTAAGTGAGAGGCTTTAAATTCTATTTTTGAATTGGTTGTTGGTGAAAAGCCTAAACAGCTACAAAAATTTAATTGATTATTTCTGAATTGACCCAAAGAAACAATTAGACTATTATCAAACTCATAATAATTGGGTATGACAATACTTTGCGTGTTAATACCTAAACCAAATAATAAACGTTTTCTTTTTCCTCCAACAACATTATACTTCAAGTTTGCTCTGGGATATTGAGAAATATCTATTGTTAAATTGAGCTTTGAAGAACTTACCAATAAATGTTTATACGAGGTATTTATAAGTAAACCGGCACCAAAGAAATTATCGTAATAAACGCTGGCATTAAAATGTATTTTATCTTTTTCAAGCACTTCAAAGATCAGATCGAATTTGTCGCCATTTTTAACAAATCGGTATTCTACCTTATCAAAAATTAATGTCCCGTAAAGTCTTTTTACTGCTGCATTTACTTGCTTACTGCTAATTATGCTATTTTCTTCAAGTTCAGATAAAGCAACGATAAAATCTTTACTTCTGGACTTTAAACCTAACACTTGAATATTGCCAATAGGTAATTCATTATTGATGTGAGGCAATTCAAAGTTCTTTTTAACAGGAAATTTTTTTAGGGAATCAGATAAAGCCTTTAATTGAGTATAAATATCTTTTTGGCGTGCTGCAGCTTCTCCAATATTTATTATTTCATCAGCTTTTCCGAAACTTTCTACTCCCAGTTTACCTAATGCAGGAGCTATTTTTATATCTAACTTATTCATTTGCTTTCTGGAATTTACAACTCCCATAAAAGAAGCTGAATAAGTTAATACTTCCAGCATTGTTTCAAAATCATCAACTTCGGCGTTTTCATTAGAACCAACATATACACCAATTATAATGTCGGCTCCCATATCAATACATTCTTGTACAGGAAAATTATTAAGTACTCCTCCGTCAACCAATAACATTTTGTCTTTTATAACGGGTGTAAAGGCTGTGGGGATAGCCATGCTTGCACGCATTGCTTGAGCTAAACTACCTGAATCAAACACAATATATTTACCTGAGATAATATCTGTGGCAGCGCAGCGAAAAGGAATAGGGAAATCATCAAAAGAATCTATTCCGGTTGAACGCCAACATAATTCTGAGAAGAATTCTGAAATACTCTGACCGCCCACAACACCCAAAGGAAGTCCAACTTTATCGATACTATTTCCCGATAAATTTAATTGGTAATTTCGATAATTTTCTTTTACGTTGTATCCAATTTGATTATAGCTTAATTCATCGTTAAAAATAATATTCCAATCTACAGCTTTTGTTATACTGTCCAGCTCTTTAGCAGAATATCCAATAGAATACAAACCGCCAACAATAGAGCCCATACTCACTCCGGTAATATAATCCGGATGGATATTTAGCTCCTCGAGAACTTTTAACACTCCAACATGAGCAAGACCTTTGGCACCACCTCCGCTAAGTACCAAACCTATTTTAGGTCGTTTTATTTCTTTATTAATTACTGTTTTCTGAGCTTTGACAATAGGACTAAGAAAAAGCATAAAAATAAGTGTGGTTATAAATGAAATGTTAATCTTGTACATGAATAGAGTCCTTGAGTGTTAGAATTTAAGTTCTAACAAATATACAAAATATCTGTGGCTTTGTTGTTTACTGTGGCTGTAAATTTCTGTTAATTTTTGCCTTTAGGTTTTATCATATTCTCGGGTTTAAGAATTTCATCTAATTTTTCTTTCGATAAGAGTTTCTTTTCTAAAACTAAATCATAAACACCACCTCCGCTTTCTAAGGCTTCTTTAGCAAGTGCACTTGCATTATCATATCCAATATATGGATTCAAAGCAGTAACAATACCAATGCTGTTCTTAATCATATTACGACAATGTTCCTCGTTAGCCGTAATACCCTGAACACATCTGTGATTAAGTGCATCCATACCATTTTTCAGCATCTCGATAGATTCAAATAAGCTTTGTACAATAACAGGTTCAAATACATTTAATTCTAATTGTCCGTGTTCGGCAGCAAGTCCAACAGTTAAATCATTACCTATAACTTTAAACGCAATTTGGTTTACAACTTCAGGGATTACCGGATTTACCTTCCCCGGCATAATGGTTGAACCGGGTTGCATAGCCGGTAGATTTATTTCATTAAATCCGGCACGTGGACCACTGGACATTAGTCGAAGGTCGTTGCTCATTTTTGATAGCTTAGTGGCTAAGCGTTTTATGGCTCCAGAATAAGCAATAAATGAGCCTGTATCCTGAGTTGCTTCAATAAGATTTGAAGCCAGTTTAATATCCATTCCCGTAATCTCACGTAAGTGACGAATTACCTTTGGGCTGTATCCGACCTCTGCATTTATTCCGGTTCCAATGGCTGTTCCTCCCATATTTACTTCAAGAAAATAGGACGCATTATGGTTCAAATTATCAATTTCTTCCGCAAGTGTAACTGCGTAAGCCTCAAATGATTGTCCCAATGACATCGGTACGGCATCTTGTAGCTGTGTACGACCCATTTTTAAGATATGTGCAAACTCTTGGCTTTTTTCTTCAATAGCTTTGATGAGCTTACTTAAAACTTCAATTAATTTTTTATTGCTGTTGATTAAGGCAATTTTTATAGCCGTTGGATAAGCATCGTTAGTGGATTGTGATAAATTGATGTGATTATTAGGATGACAATATTCATATTCGCCTTTAGAGTGACCTAAAATTTCCAAAGCGCGATTTGCAATCACTTCATTGGCATTCATATTTGTAGATGTTCCGGCACCTCCCTGAATCATATCCACGACAAAGTGATAATGGTAGCGATCTGATATTATCTCCTGACAAGCCTGGACAATAGCATTAGTAAGAGTTTGGTCAATAAGACCTAATTCGTTATTGGCTTTTGCCGCTGCCATTTTAACCATAGCCAAAGACTTAATTAAAACGGGATAAAAATTTAAAGTAACACCACTAATATTAAAATTTTCTGTCGCTCTAAGTGTTTGTATACCGTGATAGCTTTCGTATGGAACTTCTCTATTCCCTAACAGATCATGTTCTGTACGCGTTTTTCCTGATACGTATTGAGATGCACTCTGATTTGCCATGGTATTGGCGTGTTGCATCCGTCGAGAGATAATTCTGGCTACATTAGAGAGAACTTTTACAGCAATAGATCCATTTTCATAAAAAAAGGAATTATCAAGTAAAAGCATTTCAGAATCTTTACTAATTCTTGCACTTGTTGAATGTGGTGCATCATCCATCAAAGAACCTTCTCCAAAAAAGTCTCCCGAACCAAAAAAAGTTAATTTTTTTTCTTCTCCGTAAGAGTTTCTTGTAAATAATTCTACCTCTCCTTTATAAACGATAAAAATGTGTTTTCGTGCAGATCCTTGTTCAAAAAGATAGTCTCCTGAATTATATGATTTTTGATAAATATTATTTGCTATCCCAATAAGCTCGGGCTGTTCTATTCCTCTAAAAATTTCTATTTTTTTAATGAAATTTACTGTTCTATTTTTATCCATGGATTCTGTATTTTAATAAAGAAACAAAGGTATTAACTATTCCAATTCAAAGTGAATTATTTAACGATATCTTTCTGTTACTCTAAAAATTATTTAACGATTTTATTTGAAGAAAAACTTGATAACTTTGGGGGACTTAAAAATAACATCTTCTTTTAAAAATTAGAAATAATTGAAAATGAATTTAGAATACCTACTTGATTATAATCCGATATTATTGGCACTTGGGGCTACATTATTTACTTGGACAATGACTGCTTTGGGTTCTTCTATGGTTTTCTTCTTTAAAACCATCAATCAAAAAGTATTAAATTCCATGTTAGGTTTTGCAGCAGGAGTGATGATTGCCGCCAGTTTTTGGTCATTATTAAAACCTGCCATTGAGATGAGTGAAGAAGCCGGCACTCAGGGATGGATACCGGCAGTAATTGGGTTCCTGTCTGGCGGTGCTTTTTTATTATTAATTGATAAGATTTTACCCCACTTGCATATGGGACTTTCTACTGATAAAGCCGAAGGAATAAAAACACATTGGCAAAGAAGTATATTATTGGTTATGGCAATTACATTACATAATATTCCCGAAGGATTAGCCGTTGGTGTTGCTTTTGGTGCTTTAGCTCATAATCCTGATGCGGGAGTGCTTGCCGGAGCGGTAGTATTAGCTATTGGTATAGGAATTCAGAATTTTCCCGAAGGGGCTGCTGTGTCTATTCCTCTTCGTAGGGAAGGAATGCCAAGACTAAAATCTTTTAATTACGGGCAATTATCAGGAGTTGTAGAGCCCATAGCCGGAGTTCTTGGAGCGTATCTGGTTTTAGTAATGACTCCTTTGCTTCCTTATGCCTTATCCTTTGCTGCCGGAGCAATGATTTTTGTTGTTATAGAAGAACTAATTCCCGAAGCTCAGACGGGTAATGAAACTGATTTTTCGACTATTGGTGCTATGATAGGATTTGCAATAATGATGTTTCTTGATGTTTCTTTGGGTTAAAAGGAGAGTTTATTTTGATATAAAAAAATAGGGCTGTCAAAAGTTTGGCAGCCCTATTTTAAAATTAATAATTTTTATTCTTCCCAATATCTATGGCGTTCAGGAACATTATTAAATAATACTCCTCCGGCTTCTTCAAATGCTTTTTCCAGTGCAGGAAGTTTAACCGTAAACAAATTGTTTATAGTATCTACCTGACCGACAAAGGCTTCATGAGCAAGAGCAAACTGTTCTTTTTGAGCTCCTGTGATATCGGCTTCGGCAGAAGCAGTGGTATATTGTGCGAAGCGAATTCTGCTTGACACACTATTTTTAGCTCCAAAACCAC
>Ga0164318_10004841_pt1 | contig 12993 bp, 10 predicted proteins | sample GuaBasSedimGuay9_FD_113734 | JGI IMG/M metagenome (GOLD analysis project Ga0164318, IMG submission 113734) | Subseafloor sediment microbial communities from Guaymas Basin, Gulf of California, Mexico - Guay9, Core 4571-4, 0-3 cm | ecosystem: Environmental > Aquatic > Marine > Hydrothermal vents... | reverse complement strand
CCATCTCTAAAAACTTTGTCAAATAAAAAAAATGGCACGAAGCCAATTATGTCAGTTTCGTCCATTAGGTTGAGACAGAACCATTACAGTTCCGCTTTCGCAACTCACGATTTTTATTCCAAACACTCCTAAGGGTTTCACAATTATACTGTTCAATCCCCTCGCTGGAATACTTTTTATCTCCATCTTTATCATTATTTGTACCTCCTTTTTAGATTCATAAGTAATCTACTCGCAAATCTAAAATCAATATACTCCTCCCAAAAACTATGTCAAGTGATAACCAAAAACCGAAACTCATCATTATTCTTGGTCCCACCGCTTCGGGGAAGACGAAGATGGCCGTTAAACTCGCCCGAAAATTCAACGGCGAGATTGTCAACGCCGACTCGAGGCAAATTTATAAAGAAATGGATATTGGGACAAATAAAATAGAAATTGGAAATTGGAAATTGGAAATTGGAAAAAATAGTTTCCAGTTTCCAGTTTCCAGTTTCTATTACTCCAATATTCCAATCCATTTAGTAAACATTATTAATCCGGATGAAAAATTTTCTCTATCTCAATATAAAAAATTGGCGATAAATAAAATCAAAGAAATTCAGAAACAAAATAAACTTCCTTTTTTAGTCGGCGGGACGGGGCTTTATATTAGTTCCGTTGTTGATAATCTGGAAATTCCCAAAGCGCCGCCTGATGAGAAAATTAGAAGAAGATTAGAGAAATTAAGTTCTGAAGAACTTTTCAATAAACTCAAAAAAATAGATTTAAAGTCCGCGGAAATTATCGGTGGAAATAATAAAAGAAAATTAATCAGAGCGCTGGAAGTTTATAAAATTACAGGCAAACCATTTTCCGCCCAGCAAGTCAAAGGCAAACCGTTATTTGATGTTTTGCAGATCGGTATAAAAACAAACCGAGAAAAACTGTACAAAAAAATCGACCGGCGAGCGGACGGAATGATTAAAATGGGTTTAATTGAAGAAGTAAAAAATCTAGCCGAAAAATATTTTTTTAATCTGCCGGCAATGAGCGGCATCGGCTACCAAGAAATCGGCTTATATCTTGAAAATAAAATTAGTTTAGGTGAAGCTATCCAAAAAACAAAATTCCGCACTCACCAATATGCCCGACGGCAAATGACTTGGTTTCGGCGGGATGAGAGGATTGAGTGGGTTGAAGATTATAAAGAAGCGAAAGAATTAGTTAAGAAATTTTTGGAAAAATAATTTTGGTTTTGGAAAATAAAACTCTTAGATATCAAATATCAAAGTCCAAATATCAAACCAATAACAAATTTCAAATGCCAAATGTCAAACTTTTGATATTTAGGTATTTGATATTGATTTGGCATTTGATATTTGATATTTGATATTCGAACTTTGATATTCCAGGCAGACATTTCAGTCAGCTCATCCCAATTTACCCCTCAACATCTCCCCCGCCATCTTCGGATTCGCTTTTCCTTTACTTTCCTTCATCACCTGCCCAACCAAAAATTTAAGCGCTGCTTCTTTGCCCGATTTATAATCCTCAACTGACTGGGGATTATTTTTTATCGCCTGTTCAATAACTTTTTCAATTTCGCTTTCATTGCTTACTTGCTCTAATCCCTTTTCTTTAATAATATGAGACGGATCGCCGCCGGTTAAAAACATTTTTTTTAAAACCAATTGAGCGGCGCTGCTGGAAATTTTTCCCTGTTTGGTTATTACTATCAGTTCAGCAAAATTTTCCGGAGTTATCTGACAATCTTTAATTAAGATATTATTTTCAGAACATAATTTTTGAAATTCCGTCAGCAGATAATTCACCGTTAATTTAATTAATTTAACTCTTTCGCTTTTATCAATCTCCTCATTTTTCATCCAATCATCCAACTCTGAAATAACCTGCTCAAAATAATTCGCCAAATTCAAATTGCCAGTCAGCGTCTCGGCGTTATTTTTGGCAATCTGATATTCATTAATAAAACGATTTTTTTTCCAGAGTGGCAGTTCCGGTAAACTATTTTTTATTTTCTCAACATCAAAAACGCCCGCCCTTTTAGTCAAATCCAAAGGCGACAAATCCGGATCGGGAAAATAGCGATAATCATGCGCCTCCTCTTTTATTCTTTGGGAATAAGTTTTTTGCTTATCGCTGTTCCACCCCCGTGTTTCCTGAATTACCTTTCCTCCTTCATCTAAAATTTCCGCCTGTCTTTTTATTTCATATTCTATGGATCGCTCCACCGCCTTGAATGAATTAAGGTTTTTTATTTCCACTTTCGTTCCAAACTCCTCTCGCCCTTCCGGCTTTATGCTAATATTAACCTCGCACCGCATATGCCCTTTTTCCATATCGGCGTCCGATATTTTTAGATAACGCATTGTCAGTTGAAACTGCCGGCAAAACTTTTTCGCTTCGGTTGAACTTTTAATGTCCGGCTCGGTTACCAATTCCATTAAAGGCACTCCCGCCCGATTGAAATCCACCAAAGAATAGTCAGCTCCTTTTGGATGAACCAACTTGCCGGTGTCTTCTTCTAAATGAATTCTGGTTATTTTTATTTTCCGCCCGTCCGCTTCCAAATATCCTTTCTCGCAGAGCGGCTGGTCATACTGGGAAATTTGATAACCCTTCGGCAAGTCGGGATAAAAATAATTTTTTCGGTCAAATTTAGAAAACTCGGCGATCCGACAATTCAAAGCCAGCCCCGCTTTAACGACATATTCAATCGCTTTCTTATTCGCCACCGGCAAAGTTCCCGGATGCGCTAAACACACCGGACAGATATTTTTATTTGGCTTTTCCTCATCAGGATTATTCGCGCAGGAGCAAAACATTTTTAAATTCGTTCTCAGCTCCACATGAATCTCCATCCCAATCGTCGGCTCATACTTGGTCATTTTATTATTTTAGCATCTTAATATTTGAACAAATTTGTATTTCTTTATACCGCCATTATACCACATCCAAACAAATAAAAAAAGAGACGGCATTTCTGTCGTCTGTTATTTTGGTATCCTGCCATCCGCCTTTATAAGCGACTCTAAAGATATCATTGGATGTTCATCCAAAAAATCTCCAAATTCGTCAAAATGCTTTTGGCACCATGGTACGCCCGCCCCTTCTGCCTCTTCTTCGCATTCCTCTATTACACATTTAGCCATTTTTTTCACCTCCCTTTTGATTCAATACAATCATTATACCACTAAAATAAATTTAGTAAAGCAAAATAAATCAGGACTTACGCATTTTAATCTGTGTTTATCTGCGCCTTTAGTCAGTGTTTATCAGTGTCTAATTTATAAATAGCACACAGATGAACACGGACCTTTGGGCGCAGATAAACACAGATAATTAAAATAAAAAAATAATCAAACGCGTAAGTCCTAATATGTTAAAATGTTTGTATGTTTGTATGTTTGTATGTTAGAATGTTTATATGCTAAAATGACAACTATGAAACAGGTTACTTTAATTATTCTTGATGGATGGGGAGTCAACCCCGAAAGAAAAGGGAACGCTATCGCCAGCGCCGAAACTCCAAATTACGATCGGCTGATGAAATTCTGCCCCAATGTTTTACTGCAGGCCTCTGGCATCGCGGTCGGTTTGAATTGGAACGAAATGGGCAATTCGGAAGTCGGACATACGACCATGGGCGCCGGCAGGGTAATTTATCAAAACCTGCCAAGAGTTTCCATGGCTATCAAAGACGGCAGTTTTTTTGAAAATAAAGCTTTATTGGAAACAATTAATAAAGCCAAAGAAACTAATGCCGACTTGCACCTAATGGGACTGCTGAGCGACGGCGGAGTCCATAGCCACCTTGATCATCTTTACGCCCTTTTGGAATTGGTCAGAAATCAAAAATTTAATCCGGAAAAGGTTTTCATTCATATATTTACCGATGGACGGGACACTAAACCAACAAAGGGAATTAAATTTGTTTCGGAATTATTAGCGAACATTAAAAGGGGCGAAGTGATTGGAAAAATTGCCAGCATCTCCGGAAGATATTACGCGATGGATAGAAACGAAAATTGGGAAAGGACTAAAATCGCCTACGATGGAATGGTGAATGGAGAAGGTGAAAGAACTTCCGACCCTATTGGCGCGATAAAAAAATCTTATCAGAATAATATCACTGATGAATTTATCAAACCAATTATTATCTTAGACGAGAATGAAAAATCTCACTCTATTAATTTTTTTGACTCGGTGATTTTTTTCAACACCAGAGAGGACCGCGCCCGCCAAATTACCAAAGCGTTCATCTCACCGGATTTTGGCGGATTCAAACAAAAATTCATTTTACCTAAAATACAATTTTGCGCAATGATGGAATATGAAAAAAGCATTCCCGCCAATGTCGCTTTTCCGCCGGAAAAAACATCCTACCCGCTGGGAAAAATAATCAGCGACGCCAAACTTAACCAGCTTAGAATCGCGGAGACGGAAAAATACGCCCATGTAACTTATTTTTTCAATGGCGGACAGGAAGATCCGTTTAAAAACGAATACCGCTCGCTAGTTCCTTCTCCTTCCGTTTCCGATTATAGCGAAACGCCGAAAATGAGCGCCGCTGAAATTACCAATGAGATAATCAAGGCGATGGAATCGGGAAAATTCAGTTTCATTTTAGCCAACTACGCTAATTCCGATATGATTGGCCACACCGGTAATTTTCAAGCGGCAATCCGGGCAGTTGAATTTATTGACCAGTGCTTGGGAAAATTATGCGAAGCGGCTTTAAATTCCCACAGCGTTCTCTTAATTACCGCCGACCACGGAAATTCCGAAGAAATGATCAATCCGCTAACCGGTGAAATTCTTACCACTCACACCAGCAATCCAGTGCCTTTTATCTTGGTTGATCCGTCAAGCAAGTCGCTAAGAATCAGAGAAACGAATACCAAAGTTAAAGGGATGCTCAGCGACATCGCCCCAACTGTTCTAGAACTCCTCGAAATTCCAAAACCGGAAGAAATGACCGGGAGAAGTTTACTGGATGTTTTAAATTAAATTTTTTAGAAACAAAAACAGGGTAAGTTATTGCTCTGTTTTTATTTCTAATTAAAAATCTGTGTTCGTCTGCGCTTTGGTTAGTGTTTTTCCATATCTAATTTTTTAATAACACACAGATGAACACAGATTATTTTTTGATACAGTTTCTAGTTTCCAGTTTCTTTTCTTATTCAAAATGCACTCTCTCCCTGAAACTTTCCAGTTTACTCAACAATTTGGGATAGGATTTTAAATTGACGCTTTTATCCAAAATTCGAGACGCTTCGGAGCGAACTCGCTTAATTAGTTCAATATCCGACAAAGACGCCATCGCCAGATCAGGCAGGCCGGATTGGCGGACGCCGGCAAGCTCGCCGGGACCTCTGATTTTCAAATCCTGTTCCGCCAGTTCAAAGCCACTGGAATTTTTCAAAAGCGCTTTCAAGCGGCGATGGGTTTTTTGCGCCGTGGAATCGGTAAATAAAAAACAAAAAGATTGATGCTCGCTACGGCCGACCCGTCCGCGAAATTGGTGAAGCTGCGCCAAGCCAAACCGGTCCGAACCCTCAATCATCATCACTGAAGCATTAGGAACATCAATCCCCACTTCTACCACTGAAGTAGAAACAAGAATATTTATTTTTCCTTCGCTAAATTCCTTCATCACTGCTTCCTTTTCCTTCGGATTTAATTTGCCATGCAACAACCCGATTTTCAAATCGGGAAATATTTCTCGGTTTAATTTTTTATATTCTTGGGTGGCCGACTTGACTTCCAGTTTATCCGACTCGTCAATCAACGGACAGATGACAAACGCCTGCCGACCTTTTTTTATTTGCTCTTTAATAAACCGATACGCTTTTTCTCTATTGGCCGGCGCGACTAATTTGGTGATAATCTCCCGCCGCCCCAAAGGCATCTCGTCCAGAATTGACAAATCCAAATCGCCGTAAACGGACAACGCCAGGGTTCTCGGAATCGGTGTGGCGGTCATTGTTAATAAATGGGGAACGGTCGCTTCCAAACTGTCTTTTACCTTAATTACTTTCTGCTGCAGCTCTGAACGCTGCTCAATTCCAAAGCGATGTTGTTCGTCAATAACTACCAGAGCTAGATTTTTAAATTTTACCTTTTCTTGCAGTAAGGCATGCGTACCGATAACAACATCCGCTCCACCGTTTTTTATCTTTTCTATTAGCTCGGATTTTTTTAGTTTATTGCTACTCTCTTCTCGGGAATCCCCTATTTGCAAAAGAGGGTCAGGGGATTTTTTATTATTCCCCTCTTGGGAAGAACTAGGGGTGGATTTTTCATAATTTATCCTGCTCTCACTACCCGTCAGTAATCCCACTCTAATCCCAAAATTTTTAAATCTCTCTTTCGCTTCTTCAAAATGCTGACGGGCGAGGATTTCCGTCGGCGCCATAATGGCTGTTTGATAACCGACTTTGTCTTTTCTAACAGCCACCGCCAACGCGGCAATCAAAACCACCAGAGTTTTCCCTGACCCGACATCGCCTTCCAATAATCGGTTCATCGGTTCGGGTTTACCTATGTCTTTTAAAATTTGCCAAGCGGTCATTCGCTGAGCATTCGTTAATTTAAACGGCAGACCGGAAATAAATCGCTTTATTTTTTCTTCCACTTCGCCTTCAAATTCTATTTGGACCGCCTTATTTTTCTGCCAGTTTTTTCTCTGCTTTTGGATAAAAAGCTGAATTACAAAAAGTTCGTTGAAAGCCAATCTTTTTTTAGCTTGAGCAATTTCATCTTCACTGGCGGGAAAATGAATTTTCTTAATCGCCTCGGAAAGAGAAATTAGTTTTTGATTTTTTTTAATTTCCGCCGGCAGCCAATCGTCCAATCCATCGGCTAATTTAAGCAACGGTTTAAGACGCAACCTTAGCCACCGCGAAGACAATCCTTCCGTCTCGTGATAGACCGGCACCAGCCGAGCGGTGTGCGTCAATTCTTTGTTTCGTCCTAAAATTTCATAAGCCGGACTTGAAAGCTGCAATCCGTCCCGAACGTAAGCCACTTTTCCACTTAAACTAACATTCATTCCCGCTTTTAAATTACGAGTTATAAACGGTTGATTGAACCAGATCGCTTTAATACAGCTTGATTCGTCTTCAATAACCGCCTCCGTTAAATTCATCTTCTTCCATTTCGTCCGGACATTTTGAATATCTATTATTTTTCCCCGCACGCTGACCGCCAGCCCTTCTTTATTTTCCAACTCACTGATCGGCAAAATCTCACTGAAATCGTCATAGCGAAACGGGAAATAAAAAAGCAGATCATGAATGGTTTTCAGACCCAGCTTCTCTAGTTTTTTAATATAAATCGGTCCGATTTGAGAGAGATTTTTGATGGGAGTGGTTAACGCAACATTCATTTTAAAAGAAAATCAAATATCAAATTTTAAAAACGCAAATCAAGAAACAAGTTTATCTCTTAATATCAAATCCCAAATATCAAATATCAAATATCAAATCAATGCCAAATATCTAATTTCAAATAACAAAACAGCTTGACATTTGGCATTTGATATTCATTTGATATTTGAACTTTGATATTTGGTATTATGGGAATTGTCTCTTATATTTTATTTGCGCTTTCAATTTTCGACTTTATGGACTTTATAAACTTTCGACTCATTCTGTGCTCCCGGGAGGATTTGAACCTCCGACTTCCTCTTCCGCAAAGAGACGCTCTATCCCCTGAGCTACGGGAGCGTATGTTAAAATTTTTAATTCTTAATTTTGTAATTTTTATTGAATTTCTAATTCTCTTGAATTTTTAAAGCACCAAATTCAAAATTATAAATAATAAATAAATCACAATAACCAAAATTCAAAATTCTAAACTGTTTTGAATTTTGAGCATTTGAATTTTAGATTTATTTGGAATTTGAGATTTTGGATTTGTAATTTATTTTCTGTTTAAAAATTTAGTCATTGAAAATTGATTGGAAATTGAAAATTAGAAATTGAAAATTTATTTATTTCTATCATTCCCATAATCAACCTCGACATATTCTTCTTCCTCTTCACCTCCTCCTCCTAAAACCGACTCCTCCTCTCCTTTTTTCTCAGGGACAAAATAAACCATTAACTCGCGGATGTAGACGGGGTCTTGGTTGGCAAGCGGAATTTCCAAATGCGGGAAAAACATTCCCGCGCCTTTTATTTTAAGAACATAATTATGCCAAGAATCCTCCGGATAAGTTCCCTTCTCCGCCACTTCAAACGACTCAATTTCGCCAAAAGAATAAAATTTTTCTCTCGTTTCGTGGGACAGTATTTTTTTAATAACACTTTTGTATTTTTTCTCGCTCTTTTTATTTTTTTTATTTTTATTAATAGGGCTTACTTTTACTCCGTCCAAATCAATTTGGCACTCAATGTCCGCTGGTTTTTGAAAAAGATACTTTGCGACCACCAAAGTCAGCATCACGAAAGTCGCTCCCACCATAAAATCCTGTTTATAAAACGACCAAATCGACATCGCCGCGGAAGCAATCAAGCTAAGCCGATACATCCATATCTCCCTGTCCGTGAAAACAAACGCCGGCGTTGTCCACCTCGCCAAATAATTCTCTTGGTCTTTTTTTATTCTTGCTATTTTTTTACCGGCCGTTTTTTTAACAATTTTCTTGCCTTTTACTTTTTTGCCCGCTTTAGTTTTTACCAAACTTTTTTCGCCCGCGCCCTTGGATTTTTTAGGCGCTGTTTTAATTTTGATTTTTGGAGAAACTTTTCTTGCCATAGTTATTTTTTATTTTAATAATCGCTATGATTTTAATATAACATTTTCCCCGCCTTTTGACAAAAAAATAACAAGGAAAGCGTTACCGCTTAACCTTGCTCCATAATATTCTTTGCCAAGATAATCTTATATCCTTGAACCATACTTATTGGCACTTTTCCCTCCTTTTTTAAGCCAAAAAGTTTCTGGTAAAAGATCTGTATGGGACATTCATTAAAAGTATCCCGCCCTTCTACGGCACACAACATAGCGCCTTCTTCCTTCGGTTCACCGCAGATAAATCGTTCGTTGTCATTTCCTTGTCGTAATACATGTAACGAATCACAAAAAGGAAATTCTATGATCGGCACATCCTTTCTAATTCGCAAAGCTTTTAGTTCTTCACGATGTCCGCCAACTTTAGCTCCTTCCCATTCTTCTCGGAAGATTCTAATTGCCTCTGCGGGGTGGTTGGCTGTCACCAAGCACTCCGTCGCTCTTTTCCCTCTAAGACAGTTTTTGAAAATATCAGGATTGAATTGATCTTCTTCGCTGTACTCAACAAACAATCCAACCTCGTCTCCGCCGATATCTACAGAGAGAAGTTTTTCTCTAAGGTAGGGCGCCGATCCAAGTTTAATGCTTCTCATCCAAAGCGGGAAGCCATAGACATGCTCCTTCATCTTATCCACCTCCTTTATTATTCTGCCATTTTTGGCTCTTCAAACCTACCACACAAAAAACAAAAAAGCAAGTTATGCTTGCTTTTCAAAAATGTTTAAATGTTAGCATATTTAAATGACCGGAGCGGGTAACGGGAGTCGAACCCGTGTCCTCAGCTTGGAAGGCTGATATAATGAGCCATTATACGATACCCGCATTCTATAAAAATTAAAAGATTAACGAATTGCGGATTAACGAATTAATAAATCCAATCCGTTAATCCGTTAATAAATAATTTGTTAATTTATTTTTTTTTCAATTTTGCCAAACTTACAAGCAGCGGACTGGCGATGAAAATGGAAGAATAGGTTCCGGCAATGATGCCGACAATTAGAGCGAGAATAAAATATTGGATTGTCGCTCCGCCGAAGAAATAAACGGCTAGCAAAACCACCAAAGTAGTCAAGGAAGTATTTAATGAACGCACCAAAGTCCCATTGACGCTGCGATTGACCACTTCCTCAAAATCATCCCAGGCGGAACGGAGAAGATTTTCTCGTGTGCGGTCAAAAACGACAATCGTGTCATTAACCGAATATCCCAAAATAGTCAACAGCGCTACCACAAACGGCATTCCTACCTCCACACCGTAAAAATGTCCCAGGACCGAAAAAACTCCGAGCGTAACAATAATGTCATGAAAAAGGGCAGCTAGAGCAATCAGCCCATATTTCCACGAAGACACCGGACGGGAAACTTTTCGAAACACCCAGCCGATATAAAGGACAATACTGATCAAAACTATTAAAATCGCCTTAACCGACTTGTTTTTCAGATCTCCGCCAATCACCGGTCCGATTGACTCAAATCTCTTTTCGGTAATTTCCACTTTTACTTCACTTTCTTCCTCTCCAATTTCTAATTTCGAATTTCCAATTTCGTCTTTCTTATCAACATTTTCTACTTCTAAACTTTCATTGTTATTATTTTCCATCAAATCTACATTTACATCTTCATTTTCCCCAATTTCCAATTTTCGATTCCCAGTTTCATTTTCTATTTCAATATCTTTTACTTCCATTCCTTCCGCGTCAACCGCCTCAATGGCCACATCCTCGTTTTCACTGTCTTTATTATCTCCTTTTAATCTGCTTAAAATTTGCTGATGGGTTTCTTCATCAATATCTTTTAGTCGCAAAATTACGCTTCTTTCACCCGAGGACTGAATATTCATCTCTCCCAATTCCAAATCCGCCAGTTGATCTTTTATTTCCTGATGCGAGAGAATTTTGCCATTTTCTGAAAAACTAAATTCCATCAAAGTCCCACCGGTAAAATCAATTCCCAAATTAAGTCCCCAGCTCAAAAGGCAGGCAACGCTCGCCGTTATTAAAATAGCCGAGATGTCAAACCATATTTTTCTTCGCTGAATAATTTTTAGCATAAAATTAAGTAATTGTTTATTAACGGATTAACGGATTAACGGATTAAATTCGTTAATCCGTTAATTCGTTAATTTTTTAATCCTTTAATTTTCACACATTCAAAACATCAAAATTATTCCTTATTCTTAGAAACACCAAACAGCCACCCATACTTCCCTATCCTCGTCCCCGCGACAATTTTCAAAAAGGTTTTCGTAATTACAATCGCGGAAAGCATACTAACTAAAATTCCAATTCCCAGGGTGATAGCAAATCCTTTGACAATGCTGGTGCTGAAATACGCCAGAACAAAACAGGTAATTAAAGTGGAAGCGTTGGAATCCCGAATGGAAGTCCATGCGCGGACAAAACCCTCTTCAATCGCCATTGTCAAAGTCCGCCCTTCTTTCAATTCCTCCTTCATTCTTTCAAAAATCAAAACATTGGCGTCCACCGCTATTCCAATAGATAAAATAAATCCCGCGATGCCGGAAAGAGTCAAAGTGATTGGAATCATTTTGAAAAGCGCCAGAATAACAAGAGCATAAATTATTAAAGCCATCACCGCCAGCAAGCCCGGCAGGCGATAATAAAGAATCATTAATAAAGACAAAATTATCAAACCGGCAATTCCCGCTTTTAAACTTCTTTGGAGCGATTCCTCGCCTAAGCTTGCCCCGACCGTCTGCTGGCTCAAAAGTTTTATCGGCACCGGCAAGGCGCCGGCGTTCAATCTTTGGGCTAACAATTTCGCTTCGTCAAGAGTGAAACTGCCCGAGATAATCGCCTTACCGTCTACAATCGGCTCGTTGACCACCGGAATACTAATCGGCGCGCCGTCCAGAAAAATCGCCACTTTTCGCCCGACATTTCTTTCGGTAATTTCTTTGAACAAATCTTTTCCCTCGCTATCAAATTCCAACTGGACTTCCGGCTGGTAGGTATTGGGATCAAAAGCCACCGCCGCCCGAGCCAGCTGTTTGCCGCTTAAGTCGGTTGATTTATAAAAAAACTGCTCCAAAAATTGGGGCGGGATTTCCTGGTCGGGAAACATCTCCTCAAATTGTTTTCGGGTTTCATTTTTTTCTTCTGTCTCCATCTCTTCCTTAAATTCCAAATACGGCGTTTCGCCAATCATATTTATTGCTTGATTAACATCTTTAACTCCCGCCAATTCAACTACCAAACGATTATTTTCGGCAATCTGAATAATCGGTTCCGCCACGCCAAAAGCGTTCACCCTCCTTTCAATCACATCCCTCACCCCTTCCATCGCCGAGTCCTTATTTTTGTCTTCAATTTGAGAAAGATCAGACTGATAAACCAAATGCGTCCCGCCCTGCAAGTCAAGCCCGAGATGAAAATCATATTCGTTTATCATACCCAATCCCAAACGATTCATCTCCACTCCCAAAACACCTTTTTCCGGACTGGCAATATAGCCAGATACTAAGGCAAGAATAACAATGCTCAAAAAAGTAAGCCAAGTTTTTTTGCGAGTAGACATAGAAACAAATTATTCTCCTCTTGGGAGAAGTTAGGGGTGAGTTAAAGTTTTATTATTTCCTACAACTCTTATAAATTACAACAATTTCTAAAATCTGTCAATTATAAAAAGTATCAAGTATTAAATATCTGACACCAAGCTTGATAATCGCCGCTAGTCCCGCTTGATATTTGATGCTAACTGCTTGATACTTTACAGTTTTCAAAATAATACTAACCAATTATCTACTTCTTCCGCGTCAACAATTTTTTAGCGATAACCGCTAAGACTCCTATGATAATTAAAATTATCAGCCAGAAATACTTCTGCCAAAGAGAAGGAATTTCTTTAAGTTCTATATTTAAATTGACTATCTCATCCACCACTTCAAATTCGTCTGTTTTTTGGGAATAATATCCGTCTTTTACAACTTCTAGATAATATCTTCCTTTGGGAACCATAAAAAAATATTCTCCGGTTTCATCCGTTATCTGCGGATTTTTTTGTTTATATTTTTCCGCGTTCCATAATTCATATTTATTGGTTTTTGGATTCAGCCAGAAAAGCATAACTTTGGCGCTTGTAATTCTTAATTCTTGATTTTTAATTCTCTCGTAAATATAGCCATACGGATCTACCAATATCTCAACGGAAACAGTATCAGAAGTCCCGTCT
>Ga0164318_10004840_pt1 | contig 12994 bp, 10 predicted proteins | sample GuaBasSedimGuay9_FD_113734 | JGI IMG/M metagenome (GOLD analysis project Ga0164318, IMG submission 113734) | Subseafloor sediment microbial communities from Guaymas Basin, Gulf of California, Mexico - Guay9, Core 4571-4, 0-3 cm | ecosystem: Environmental > Aquatic > Marine > Hydrothermal vents... | reverse complement strand
GATCTCCGGAATTGATACCAATAGAATTATTAGAATAATCTATCCTAATATAATGCTAACATCAAGGTGTTATGCTGTTCTGTAGGGTTTTCTTTTCTCATTGAAAAAACTTGACAAAAAAGTTACTACGGTAAATAATAAGAACAACAATTACGCAAACAATTGCGTAAAAATTGCGCAACACTGTTTTTTGGAGAGTGCATGAAGCTTAAACGTTATGAAAGGAATCCGGTTATAAAACCGGAGGATTTTAAAAAATGGGATATAGGCGCTGTCTTTAACTGCGGCACGACGATTATGGAAAATGGAAATGTGGGAATGTTGTATCGGGCGGTTCCTTCAGGTTACAGAAAGAACAAATCAGGGAATGGCTATCTTGATTATGTTTCGAGCATAGGCTTTGCAGAAAGCTGCAACGGCTATGATTTTGAAATAAGGGAAGAACCTGTAATTACGCCCCAGTATGAATGGGACCGCTATGGAAGTGAAGATCCGAGGATAACCAGGTTTGAGGATGGCGGAACGATTAGTTACCTGATTACCTATACAGCAATGTCCAGTCCTGCTTTCTCCGGAGAAGGGGACAGGGTCGCTGTTGCGCAAACAGAGGATTTTGTTAGTTTTAACAAACATGGAGTTATTATCCCCGGAGTCAATGATAAGGATGCGGTATTTTTTCCAGAGAAAATAAATGGGAAGATAGCTCTTCTTCATAGGATTCCGCCTGACATACAAATTGCATATTTTGATGATATGGAAGGAATGCTGAAAAGAGACGAAGGTTACTGGAAAAGATATCTTGAGAATTATGCTGAATATAACATCCTGGAAAGAAAGTACGATTGGGAGGCGGAAAAGATAGGAGCAGGGCCTCCTCCTCTAAAAACCGATGAAGGTTGGCTGCTTGTCTATCATGCTGTCGGGTCGGATCATGTGTACAGGGCAGGTGCTGCTTTATTGGATCTCGACGATCCTTCAAGGGTGATTGCAAGGAGTCCTGTTCCGGTACTTGAACCTGAGACTGAATATGAAAGATATGGTGATGTGGATAATGTAGTATTCCCTGAAGGAGCTGTTGTTAAGGATGGAGAGCTTTTTGTTTACTACGGAGCGGCAGATAAGGTATGTGCCCTTGCTACAGTTGGTTTACGGGATATGCTTAATTATCTTAAAGGATTTCGTTGAGATCTAATAATTTTTAACTTAAGAGACAAGGAGGGAAAGGAAAGATATTATTAAAGTAGTTTAGAATAAACATTAATAAGGAGATGTGAAGTATGATGAAAAGATTATTTTTATTTTTGATTGTTGTTACAATGATTGTCTATCCATCGGTGCTTTTTGCTAATGGAGAAAAAGAAAAAGCGGATACTGTAACAACTTTAAAACTTTGGACACAGCCAAATCCTAATAGTGAAAGGTTCTGGAAACCTGTAATAGATGAATTTAATTCTACTCATGACAAGATCCAGGTGGATTGGAAAACTATTCCCACAGGAGGAAGTTCGGAAGAGATAATACTGACTGCTATTGCAACCGGAACACAACCTGATATTTGTACAAATATTTTCTCAGGATTTCTTGCTCAGTTGGTGGAGAATGACGTTGTTGTTCCTTTGGATCAGGAATTTGGAGATTTCTGGGATCTTGCAAAATCCAGCAAGATGGAAAATTTAATCAAGAAAGGATGGGGAATAAACGGAAAATATTATGAGCTTCCCATGTATGTAAATACAATGCAGGATTGGTATAATAAAGATTTGCTTGCCAAGGCAGGGCTTGCTGTACCTCCAAGAACATATTCGGAATTTCTGGATGCTGCATCTAAAATATCAGACCCGGGGAATGTGTTTGCGGCTGAGATTAATTATAAGACTTCCTGGTGGAGCCGGTGGTTTGATTTGGAGAATTCCTATTATGCAGCTTCAGGGGGCAAACCGTATATTGATGTAGAAACAGGTAGGCTAAACTTTGATGACAAGTACGGAAAAGCATATTTAAATTTTATTGCTGAACTTTTTGCAAAAAAATATGCGGAACCTGTGGATATTAAGGACGGTGTTCTGAAGGGAACTGTATTTATGAAACATCCTCAGGGACCATGGTCTGTTAAGGGTGCAAATGAGAGGTTTCCAAATAAGCCGTATGTTGTTGCAAATCCGCTTGTTCCTGATTTCGTCCCCGCTTCTCAACAGGTTTATGTATTTGCAGATACCAAAGGAATGGTTATGTTTAAGAGTGCAAAAAATAAAGAGGCGGCATGGGAGTTCATGAAATGGTATTATTCTGATATAAAGCATATAATAAGCTGGCTTGAAGAGACCGGGCAGGCTCCGGCAAGAGAAGATTTGATGACAAATCCACTATTTACTGAATATTGGAAAAATAATCCGGAAGTTGCTCAATATGCCAAGATGATCCCTTATTCCATCCCTCCGGCATCAATACCGAATACAGTGGAGGTTCACAACTTAATCAATTCGGAGTTGTGGGAGCCGATCATATTTGGTAAGAAGACAGTTGATCAGGCTCTTTCGGATTTGATTCCTAAAGTTCAGGCTCTTTGGAAATAGCGTTTGATATATATGGCCGGGAAGTAATGCCCGGCCATGACTTTGATAGGAGATGGTAATGGCTATAAATGTTCTTGGACGTAGATATAAAAAGGGTTTTATCGGATTAGCCCTTTTTTCCCCGTATTTGATTCTTGCAATAATATTCTGGTGTATTCCCTTTGTGTGGTCATTTGTTCTTTCTGTGCAGAAATGGAATATGATGTCACCTCCTTCTTTCGTCGGTGCAAGGAATTTTATCAGTATTTTTTCTGATAAATTATTTTATATTTCTTTGCGTAATACTTTTCAGTTTATTGCAGTATTTATTCCTTTAAGTATTACTGTTTCCATTGCAATTTCCTGGATGATATACAAAATCAGGGTGGGGGCTTCCTTTTTTTTAATTTCGTTCCTGCTCCCTTATGTAACTGCCGGTGTCGCATATGCAGTGATATTTAACAGACTGTTCGCACATGATGGTGTTGTAAATGTAATTCTAAGGAGTTTTGATATTAGTATACCGTTTTTTACTGACCCCAGAATTGCAATGAGTTCGATAGCAATTTTGGTCGTCTGGAAAATAATGGGCTACTATGCTTTGATATTCTATGCCGGCCTTCAGGCTATTCCCAATTCAATTTATGATGCAGCTTTGATAGATGGAGCCTCGGGAACTCAGACCTTTTTTAAAATTACAATACCGATGCTGAATTCCTCTTTTGTAACAATCTTGATATTTGCAGTAGGCTTGAGTGTAAATATTTTTACGGAGCCGTTCCTGATAACCGAAGGAGGACCATTCTTATCTACCCATACCTTTGTATTCTGGACGTATAAAACAGCATTTGAACTATTTAAAACCGGAAAAGCGAGCGCTATAGCGATTGTAACCTCAGTAATATCTTTTGGCCTTGTTTTGATCGTAAGAAAGATTGTTGAAAAAGAGGTTCGTGTATGATATTTGAAACTAAGAAAAATAATTTGTATGTTAGGTATCTGGTAATTAGTATAATTGCGTTATTGGCACTGATTTGGCTATATCCCTATTTATGGGTGACGATTAGCTCTTTTAAAGATGAAACCGATATTACCGGTTCGGGTTTGTTTCCAACAAAACCTTTAACTGTTGCTCATTATGTATTTATATTCAAGACAGCTGCAGAAATAGGCCGGACACCTTTTGGTCGTGCGTTTTTTAATTCTGTTCTTATATCCTCTTCTGTTACGTTATTTGTAATTATTATAGGGGGGTTGGCAGGCTATGCCCTTTCGAAACACAGGTTTCCCGGTAGAGATATTTTTATAAATTTTATAATTTTCCAAATGCTTTTTCCGACAATTCTTTTTCTTGTTCCTGTGTTTCTGGTAATAAGACAGCTCCATATGATCGATACATACTGGGCTATGATTCTTCCATTCACCGCCAGTGCTTGGGCGGTTTTCTTGTTTTACCAGTTTTTCAAGGGGATACCGGATGATTTGGTTGAAAGTGTAAGAATTGACGGGGGGGGAGAGTTATTGATTATATTTCGAATCATGTTCCCTCTGTCAAAGTCAATTGTGACAATAATTGGAATGTTTGTATTTATGCAAAGGTGGGATGAGTACCTTTGGTATATTGTGTTAAATAAGAAGAATGCATTAATGCCGATGACTACTGTTTTAGCAGGGTACATGAAAACATACGGTGAAAATTTGGGAGCGCAAATGGCCGGTGTTCTTCTTTTAACATTCCCTATAATAATACTGTTTATTGTTTTTCGAAACTCTTTTACCAGGGGTATAACCATGTCCGGGTTAAAAGGTTAAAATATTTTATTTAAGGAGTATGACATTTTGATTAAACTTGAAAGAATTAGTGATCAACCTATTCTCAAGCCTGTAGAAGATAGTGAATGGGAATCAGCAGCAGTGTTTAACTGTGCGGCAATTTATAATAAGGGCTTAGTCCATATGATTTACAGAGCAAGCGATATTGCTCCTAACGGGAAATACGGTCCTTTTATCAGCCGTCTTGGATATGCTGTCAGTAAAGACGGATTGCTGTTTAACAGATTGAGAGATCCTGTATTGACTAATGATGTACCTCAGGAAAAAAGGGGATCGGAAGATCCTAGAATTGTAAAAATAGAAGATAAATTTTATATGATGTATACAGGTTATACAGGTACGGATTACAGAATATGTCTTGCCAGTTCGGATAATCTAATAGACTGGAAACGTCATGGTGTAGTGCTTGATGAAAAAAACAAGGATGCTTCACTGTTTCCGGAAAAAATTAATGGAAGATATGTTATGTTCCACAGGAGGGATCCTGATATATGGATTGCATATTCCGATGATCTGAAAAACTGGACAGACCATAAGATGATAATGAGTCCTGTTTCCGGTTCCGGATGGGAGGATAAAAAGATAGGTATTGCAGGACCTCCTGTAAAGACTGATAAAGGATGGTTTTTAATATATCATGGTGTGAGTGAAGCTGAAAATGCTTATTCCCTCGGGGCTGCTCTGCTGGATTTGAATGATCCGTCTTTGGTTCTGGAAAGGCAGACTGAGCCGGTACTTGAGCCTGAATTGGAATGGGAGAGGGAAGGAGCTGTACCTAATGTTGTTTTTTCTTGTGGGCAGGTGGAAATAGGAGATGATCTAATAGTCTATTATTGCGGAGCAGATACTGTTATCGGAGCTGCAAAGCTGAGAAAAAAGGATATCGTATTTTAGAGCATAAAGTAACCCGCTGGTTGTTTCAGCGGGTTTTTCGTCTTGTCTATTTTGCTTTGTTTATATAATCAAGTATCCGTCTTTGAACCCTTGCTTCATTCAGTTTGTAGCCGAGTTCTCTTGTTTTTATTTCGCTGATCCTGTTTCTGGTAAGTATTGCCGATAGTTGGGCTTCAAGTGCGGTTCGTGTGACAGCGGGGTCATTAATTCTTTTTGAAAGGGTTTCGGCCCGGAGTGTTTCGTTTTCTAAGTCGGTTTCTGTTACCGACGGTGTGTATTTGAAGGTGCTGAAGTCCTCTTTTTCTGAATTGTTTATTAGGATTATGTCGGTATATTCCCCGAATTTATATTTTTTTCTTTTGATTTCAAGTCTTACTGTTATAATCTTTTTTGGATCCGCTTTAATTGTTAAAGAGCCGTTATCATTAATTTTTATTTCTTCCCGGGGTTTCTCGAGCAGATCTGTTTTGTAAGCTTTTTGAATAGTAAAAAATGATTTTATTGTAATATTGGTTTTGTCTTTTCCTGAATTATATCCTCTTACTATTATGGCATCTCCGTCTTCGCTGCGTTTCAGTGCTGTTAACTTGAAGCTTCTTTTTGAGTCGGATATTTCAAAAAATGAGGGATTGGTTTTGATGGATCCTTTATGTCTGTCGGTAGTTAAAGTAACAAGGGCTGTGTTGAAAATATCCGATTCCCGGCAGACACCTCCGTTATAGGTATTTCCTTTATGGGGATATACACTATATTCAAAAGTCATTTCCCGTAAACACTGAGCACCGGGGGTGAGAATCTCAGGGCCTGCGTCTCCTATTCTTGAATTTATATCTTTTGCAATCCAGCCTACGGAACGAAAAAGCGTTAAATTAATGATATTTTCTTTCCCTGTGACCTGATACTCCGGGAGCCCTTTGGACAGTATCGCGAGACCTCTTTCTTCATTGTTCAGATCCACGAATTCTCTATTCAAAAATATCGTGTTTGGATTTGCTTCTCTTGCTCCTATAATCACTTTTTTCACGTGTTCAGGAATTGAGGATTCATCATAATTCTTTATGCGGATAGGCCTTTCGGTAATATCAAAAGGGCTGCCGGCGTATGAGTATTCAGTATTGATTTCAGTCGGAAATTTTACTTTCAGTATATGATCCTTTACGGTGTTTCTTAGCATGGTTTTGCATTTTACTGTACGGGAATCAGCTTCCAGTGTAATCAGGGTCACTATGGGAAGTTTTCTGTATATGGTGCTTCTTTCAGTGTATCCGTTTATGCATGATTCGGGCAGATTTAAGATTATTTTTACCTTAAAGATTATTCTCAGATCATTTTCTTCCTCTATGGAGATTTCGGCTTTTGAATTTTCAGATGTTAAAATGGTGTCGTGATCCGGATATGAATAATTATATTCATCGCCTGCATCCGCTCTGTCTTCAAATATTCCCATATTGGAATAATCTATGCCGGTTTCTTTATGCAGGATGTTGAATGATCCGTTTGAATTTATTGTAATTTTTAAGTATCTATTTTCCGCTGATAGATGATTCCGGATCAGTTTGTCATCTGGAGAGTCGGAGACTGTGATTGTTCTGAATCCGAGAGAAGGTATGTTTTTTACATAAAATGTACCGGTATTATATGAAATAACTTCATTTCTGGGGTACGGTGAGGGATTGAATACAATTTTGGCCCTGTCCGAAGGGGTGTTTTCTGTATCTATGTTGCCGATAATTTCTTCAAGCTTTTTCCTTGTTTGGGATGCTGCAAGTTGTTTTACGATACGGGAACGATTTTCCATATCTGTATGCACGTCATCTATGCTTACTCCGCATATACTGTCATGCGGATGATTTTTCAGGAGAGTCTTCCATGTCTCGGTAATTATCTGTTCCTCGTATTCTCCTCCCAGTGCCCAAACAATAGTGGAAAGCGGTTCCATATTCTTTTCTATGTATTTTTGCAGTTCGTCATTCTGGAGCTTTAGGTATATGCGTGAAGACATAACCCCGGGGAATACAGCTATAAATCTTCCGCTGTAGAGTGGTCCTTTCAGGACTTCCAGATCCGGTTTGTATTTTAAAACCGCTTCCAGGTAGTCTTCCGGATTGCTTTGGAAAACGGATATTTCTTCATTGTCAAGAACTTTTGCTTTTAAATATGGCTGGAGATCGTCCGGTACCATCTCCTGATCGTATCCGTTCATCAGGAGGATGTTTGGGGTTGTAATAAATGGTTTGAGTTTTTTTACCTCATCCATAACCCGCTGTTTCATTATGCTATTGTATTCGGCAAGTCTCATTACGTTCCTGTAGCTGTTAAGGAGGTAGATTGAGGGTATTTTTGTCCCGTCCGGAGATTCCCACAGGAATTCAGAATGTACGTTTGAAGGGTCCATCTCAATTCCTCTCCATACGTAAAGGCCTTTCAGGCCAAACGCTTCGTGGATCTGCGCTGTTTGTGATATTTGGCCGAAATTGTCTAGAAGCCATCCTGTTTCCATCCTGCCTCCCAGATCGTTTGCGACTTTATTACCAATAAGCAGGTTCCGGACTAATGATTCTTCGCTTAAAAGCTGCCAGTCCGGTTGGAGATAATACGGTCCGATGAACAGTCTCCGCTCTTTAACAAATTTTCTGATTTTTTCCTTCTTTTCGTCAGGATTTATTCCTCTTTTATCCAGTTCTTCAAAATAATCTTCTATCATTGCGGTCTGACCGTCTAATACAAAAATGTATTCCTTCTCCTTTTCGAGCATACCGAACAGGTTTTCAAAGAACGTTAGCAGCCATTCATTGGTATATCTGCTATTCAGATACCACTCTCTGTCCCAGTGTGTGTGGGATATTATATGAACATGGTATTTATTCTGATGTTTATTGTTTGTCATCACCTTCTCCACTTTGTTCTGGTTATGAAATATTCAAATTTTTGATGAATATTTCATCTCCTTATCTTTTTGCCAAATAGAGGATATTCCATTTTTAATTAAGTGTCAAAGATATCTCTCTATTTTTTGACACAAATATTACTAATTTTTCAGAAAGTTTCAATATTAATAGTAAATTATCATTTTATTGTTGACATATCCATGAAATGGATTTAGGATAAATTTAGAAATATAAAAGTTGATTTTTCATCAAATCAAATATTCCTGCTTTGCAGGAAAAATATAATAAGGAGGACTTTATGAAAAAGTCGTTTTTGGTTGTTTTGATAACATTACTATTACTTTCTACGGCGGTATTTGTATCTGCCGGTGGACAGCAGGGGGAAAAGGGAGGCGCTTCGGTTTCAAAAGGGCCGGTTCAGCTTGAATTCTGGACCAGGGAAACACAGTCTGATCGTATGGCAACAATTCAGATGCTTATTGATACGTATACTGCCATGAATCCCGATGTAAGTATCAAGCTGGTTCCTGTGGATGAGAACGATATGGCTCTGAATATGAGAGCTGCTGTTGCTGCCGGGAAAATACCTTCAATTATTGAGATTGATGCTGAAATTGCGGTTGCATTGGGTACTGAGGGAATCCTGGATACTGAAGCGGCGGATATTATGCTGAATAAGGTTGGTAAGGATAGGTTTTTTAAGGGATCTTTAAGATTGTTTGAATCTAAAGATAAGGGGGTTTATTATGCCGTTCCTTATCATGGGATGATACAGGGAATTTGGTACAGAGCAGACTGGTTTGAAAAAGCGGGACTTGAACCGCCGACAACGTGGGAGGCTGTTGCAAAGGCTGCAGAGTATTTTAATAACCCCCAGAAAAATACCTACGGGATTCTGGTTGGTACTATGGAGACCGAGTCATATGATGAGCAGTGCTTTACCCCTATTGCCATGTCAAATAATGCAGGCTTGTTTGATAAGGACGGTAATTTGATATTCAATTCTCCAGAAATGAAGGAGGCTCTTGAGTATTATGCACGTCTTGCCAAAACCAGCCCTCCCGGACCGCAAACTTGGAGAGCCAGGGATTATTATCTGCAGGGTAAAATGGCCATGTTTTTCTATTCCACATATATAATGGATGACCTTGCAATTCTGGAGGTTGCAAAAGGATCGTTGACTTCGGATAATTTTAAGGACCTTAAGGGGGCTGAGTTTGATCCTGATCTTGTAAAAAATACGAAGGTTGTTACAACTATTTCTCATAAAAAGGATGCGGGTTTTGGAGCTGTTGTTTCCATGGCAGTACCGAAACAGAGTGATCCGGCAGTAAGAGACGCGGCTCTTGATTTTCTGACGTACTTGTATTCACCTAATGCTTATATAACCTTTCTGCATATGGCTGTTGGTGGTATGATGCCGGTTATTGAAGGTGTTGCTGACACTGACCGGTTTCTTAACGATCCCAAGGGCGTTTATTCAAGGTACGGGAAAGAGAAAATTATGGAAATTGTTGACGGGCTTAACAATATTGAAAGTTTTGGGCTTGTTGAAGGCAATAGAATCGAAGCAGCAAGTGTAATATACTCAAAGAAGATTATTCCTCAAATGATATACAAGGTAACTCAGGAGGGGATGGATGTTGATGATGCTATGAACTGGGCTGAGTCGGCTATGAAAGAACTGATTAAATAGTCTTTTTGTTGTATGGCTGCGGAGAGGTTTGTCTCTCCGCAGCTTTATTTATGAATTTTAAGGAATGTATATGCATTTTAAGAAAAAATCTTATGCTTTTGTAAGACGGAGCCAGGTCCTGGAAAAGAGGGAGCGTAATCTGGGGTGGTTTCTTGTTCTTCCTTCGATAGTAATAATTTCCGCACTTATTATCTATCCGATCATTTATAATCTTCTTCTAAGTTTTTTTGATGTCAGGATGGCAGGCGGTAATTTGTTTACCGGATTCAGGAATTATCTGGATATAATAGGTGATCATGAATTTTGGCGTTCTGTGTGGACATCATTGATATACGTGTTCTTTACAACTATCGGTACAACTCTCGTAGGACTGGTAGTAGCCCTTTTGATGAACAGGGAATTCCCCTTTAGGGGTCTTGTGAGAAGTTTGATACTGCTTCCGTATGTAGCGCCGGTGATAGCGGTTGTATACTCCTGGCAGTTTATATTTGATCCTGTTAATGGTATCTTTATGCATATTTCTTACGATAAACTCCATCTGTTCTCACAGCGGATAAATCTTGTTAGATCGCCGGAAACATCCATTTTTGTAGCAGTGCTTTTCGGTGTGTGGAAAAATTTCCCATTTTCATATCTTATGATTCTTTCCGGTCTTCAGTCTATTGACAAGGGGCTGTACGAAGCTGCGGAAATCGACGGATGCAGCAAGTGGGAAAAATTCAGATATATAACATTTCCTGAAATATACTTCTTGATGGGGTCTATCATTTTGCTTAGGGCAATATGGAATTTTAATAAGTTTGAGGAAGTGTACCTGTTAACACAGAATGTAAAAGTTCTACCGGTATATACGTATCTCAAAGCGTTTACTGGAATTATGGATATTGGTCATGGAGCTGCAATAGCTGTAATACAGTTTGTTCTTCTGATAGGGTTTATTCTTGTATATGTAAAGAGGGTTTTGAAGTGGTAGAGAAAAATAGGCTGGTTGATAAAATTATATTCTTTTTATTGGTTTTGCTGGTTGTTTTTTTTGCGGTATTTCCGTTTGTTCAGATGATATCAACATCTCTGAAGTACCAATGGGACTGGGGGAATCCTTCTCTTATTCCAAGAAAAATTAATATTGAAGCATATAAGGAACTGTTGAATATCGGGCAGGAAGAAAAGAATGTTCCTGAGTCTGTAATCACTCTTTTGAAAGAAAATGATCAGCTTTCAAAAGCTCAGAAAAAGGCGATACTGGACAAGTTTAAATCAACTGGAGATATATTCCCTTTTTTTAGATATTTTGCCAATTCAATGATTCTTTCTTTTTCATCGGCATTTATTTCTGTAGCGATTGCTATCCTGGGAGCTTACTCGTTCAGTAGAGTAAGGTATAGGGGGAGAGGGCTTATTCAGAGAGGGGTGCTTCTTGTATACATGTTTGGACCGATACTGCTGCTGATTCCTTTGTATACAATCTCGGCAAAGCTTGGTTTGATCTCAACCTCTGCGGGGGCGTTTACAACCCTGATGTTGATATATATGGTTCTGACTCTTCCGGTTTCTCTATATATGCTTGGGAATTATTTCCGCACAATACCTTTCTCGATAGAGGAATCCGCAATGATTGAAGGGTGCTCCAGGTTCGGAACAATATGGAGAATAGTTATTCCTCTTTCTCTGTCAGCAATATTTACAGTATTTATTTATTCTTTCATGATAGCCTGGAATGAGTATCTTTTTGCTTCGGTTTTTTTGAAATCATTTTCGGACCTCAATACGCTCCCTTTGGGACTTAGACAGTTATTTGTATCAAAGAATGCAATTTGGGACAGGATAATGGCAGCATCGATGCTCTCTGCCCTGCCGGTAATAATCCTGTTTATGACAATACAGAAACAGCTGGCAGGGGGAATAACTGCCGGAGGTGTAAAAGAGTAGAGGGTATGGTTGTTTCTGTATCTGCTACACTCCTTTGTTGGTAATATTTTTCAGCAAATATCAACGGGGCAACATTATCTATGGCCGGATGACGACGTATCCGGCTATAAAAATCTCAATGTATTCCTGGATAGCATCTATGGCTTTAGTTCTTGTTTTGAAATGAAGGTGAAACACTAATTCCTGTTTTAGGGTTCCCCAAAAAATTCTGTCGGCGCATTATCATAACAATTTCCGCGACGAGACAGAGACGCTTTAACCCCAGTTTTTTTAACATCATCTTGGTAAGCATAGCAGATCTTAAATTGTCAGGAACTACCGCCTTTTTTACTCCTCCGAAGTACTTAGAAGAATGTTCAACAGATCTGATAAAATCCTCTTTTTTCTGACTCCTGGATACCTCAGCATACGTCAGACCGCTTGACCAAAGAACTGCAACAAAAAATTTCGGCCATTTTTTGTTCCCCGTTTCTTCCGTCAAAATAAGAAAGCCTGTCTCCGGTGTAATCCACAAACATCTTTTCACCAGGTACGCTTCAGTTCTTTTGTAAAATATGGCATTTGACCAAGCAATTCCCTGTAACGGACATTATTCTCTTCTTTCTTGCCTTTGAATAATTCTATGAGATCTGTATCGCTCATTTCTGATAATTTTTTGCATTCAATACAAATAGTGTCCTTTTATTTCCGGAAAAGGTGTCCGCTTTGCTCCGGTGTATACACCAGGATGAAAGGAGAAGATTATGCAAAATAAAAATGATTCTTGATAAAGGTTATATTAATCCGTACTTTTACATTTATCGGATGGTTGATAATTTCAGTGTTAGAATCTCAAATGGAGTGAAATCAAGTTCAATCCTGCCATCACTTACAAGGATCTCTCCCATAGGTTCTTCCATCAGGTTCACAAGAAAAACTTTCGTAACCGGAAAGTTCAGTTTTAAGCCCGTATTACATGGCTCCCCAGAAGATTCATAAAGACGAACTATAATTTCATTGCCCCTTTCAGCCTTTTTAACTGTTTCAATTATTACCGATGAAGATTCAACAACCATATAGGAAAAAGATGGTGGCAAAGTCCCTTCTCTAGAAGGACAGGAATGGATTGAAAGAGGAATATTAAGTTCATAACCCCTATGAACAACACCTCCTTCAGCATAATCACCGGTATGAGGATAAAGAGAATACGTAAAGTTATGTTC
>Ga0164318_10004839_pt1 | contig 12995 bp, 8 predicted proteins | sample GuaBasSedimGuay9_FD_113734 | JGI IMG/M metagenome (GOLD analysis project Ga0164318, IMG submission 113734) | Subseafloor sediment microbial communities from Guaymas Basin, Gulf of California, Mexico - Guay9, Core 4571-4, 0-3 cm | ecosystem: Environmental > Aquatic > Marine > Hydrothermal vents >... | reverse complement strand
TTAGGAAAAATATATTTTGCAAGTGTAGTTTTTCCGGACTGACGCGGACCTGTCAGAACAATTGCCGGATAACCTTTAAGAAGCTTACGAATAACTTTAGAGGAGTCACGATTAATCATGAAAGGATTATAGCATAAAAGAAGCTAATTGTCAATTAGATTTACAATCAGCCAAAATACTGGGTGAAATTAAATCGCGCGGAAAAAGTACGTGATTTGGATCCCATATCAGTTGTACTCCCAATTACTCACTTCGTCTCGATGCACTTTGTGATCGGGATTAAAAGGTCGAAGTGAGTTACTCATCAATCTAACTAATGAAATAAAATAATCTCGGCGGATCTTCGACCATCCTTTGGCGGACTTTCAGCATGCGTATTATCGCATGGCCATCCATCAATCCAATACTTTAATTTCAAAACAATTCTTCCTGGATTTGTTCTTCCATATTTTCCTGCTTTTCTTTTACTTCCGTTTTTTCTCGCGGGAGCTTAAGCCAGCTTTTTAGTTTTTCCAAGGACCACGCGTTAACAATGTTTTCAGTTGTGCACCAGGCACGCCGGGCGACATTTATTCCATAGCGCATTGCGAGAAATCCGTCAGGAGAGTGGGAATCAGTGTTTATACAGATTGGGACTCCGGCTTCACGCGCTTGGAAAGTGAAGTTTTCGTTCATATCAAGTCGATGAGGCGAGGCGTTAATTTCGAGTGCGACGTTATTTTCTTTTGCGGCGGCGATAATTTTTGCGATATCGATTTCATAAGGCACTCTTTCGCCGATTAATCTTCCGGTTGGATGCGCGACACATCTTATAAACGGGTTTTTAATCGCGCGGACAATTCTTTCCGTCATTTCAGCAGAGCCCATACCGAAACGAGAGTGAATTGCCGCGATCGGGAAATTGAGTTTTGATAAAATTTCATCGTCGAGATCGAGTGAACCGTCAGCGAGAATATCCACTTCGATACCTTTAAAAACAAAGAAATCTGGATTTTGTTCGCGAAAAACATCTATTTCTGTAATTTCTTCAAGCAATCTTCTTTCGTCAAGTCCGTGAGCAACCGTTAGTGATTTTGAATGGTCGGTAATCGCAAGATATTCATAGCCGAGTCTCTTTGCCGCGGCAGCCATTTCGGGGATTGTTGCCGAGCCATCGGAATGGGTAGAATGGCAGTGTAAATCGCCTTTAATATTTTCTAAAGTGATGAGTTTTGGGAGGGAATGATTTTTCGCCATGGCAATTTCTCCGCGGTTTTCACGAATTTCAGGCGGAATCCAGTCGAAACCGAGTGAGTTATAAACATTTTCCTCATTTTCCCCTGCGATGGATTTATCTTTTTGAAACACACCGTATTCGCTTAACTTCATATTTTTTTCTTTTGCGTGGGAGCGAAGGGCGACATTATGTTCTTTTGAGCCTGTAAAATATTGCATTGCGGCGCCAAAGCTTTCCGGTTTTACGACCCGGAGGTCAACTTGAATTTTATCTTTTAAAACCACACTTGATTTTGTTTCACCCTGAGCAAGAATTTCCAAAACTTCGGGATACTCAGCGAAATGGCTTATAATTTTTTCCGTATCGCCGGAACAAGTGATTAAAATATCCAGGTCACCAACCGTTTCGCGACAGCGACGGAAACTTCCCGCTGGTTGTATTTTATCAATACCATCGATTTTTTTTAGATAATTCAAGTAATCATTTAAAATTTGTTCGGCTTCCGCCCATGATTTTCTGTCGGTTTGAAGAGTGCGGAAATCTCGTATACTTTTAAGGATTTTCAACTCGCTTTTTTCACCCATACCGGGTAAGACACGGATTTTTCCTTCAGAAGCCGCTTTTTCCAACTTATCAACATTGTCGATGCCGAGCTTTTCATAAACAAGTCGAACACGTTTGGGACCGAAAGACTGAATTTTAAGCATATCAAGCAATCCGGACGGCAGGGAATTTTTCAAATTATCAAATTCTTTTATTTTCCCGGTTTGGCAGAATTCTATAATTTTATCGTGAAGAGCTTTACCGATAGATTTAATCGAATTAAGTTCATCCGGGTTTTGAGCAACGATATCGGAAAGTTTTTCTATTAGATTATCGATAACACGTGCGGCATTTCTGTAAGCGCGTACTCGGAAAATATTTTCACCTTTAATTTCGAGAATATCGGCTGTTTCATTGAAAATTTTTGCTATTTCATTGTTTGTCATAAAATTTCCTTTTTTTACGGACTAAACGGACTAAACGGACTAAACGGACTAAACGGACTAAACGGACTAAACGGACTAAACGGACTAAACGGTTAAAGGTTAAAGGTTAAAGGTTAAAGGTTAAAGGTTAAAGGTTAAAGGTTAAAGGTTAAAGGCACCCGGCGTTTGTCGTGTACTTCGCGTAAGGTTGGAGTAATTATACCACAAAAACACAAAAAAATCTATATTTTGCCGGTTTTAGATATAAAAAATAAATTAAAATAATAAATGTTTGTCTTTAATTCGTGTATTAGTGACTTAAAAAATAAAAAGATAAAACCGCTTGACTTTCAATTCTTTTTTTGTTAATATATTTACGAAAATAAGACGGGCCTATAGCTCAGTTGGTTAGAGCGCGCGCTTGATAAGCGCGAGGTCGATAGTTCAAGTCTATCTAGGCCCACCATGAGCAACGCATTGTTTAAAGACAATGCGAGGATTTTTGGTTGTAAAAACGGGGGATTAGCTCAGTTGGGAGAGCACCTGCTTTGCAAGCAGGGGGTCGCCGGTTCGAGCCCGGCATTCTCCACCAACTGAAATTTTTTATGACAAAACAGGCTGACGTAATATTATAACTTGTATTAATTAATAGTAAATACATAAACCACGGAGCGAATATCATGAATTCTAAAATCGCGCGAACAATTCTTCTTTCATTAGCAGCTTTAATATTTATATCTTCTGCTTTTGCAGGCGACTGGCAGCATCTTGTGTTTCAGGCAAAAACAGCTATTAAAACCGATGGCTCACTTCCTGCAACTAAATTAGTGGATTTCTGGGTGAATCAGGATCGATACGAATCAAGATTTACTATCTATAAACCTAACGTAAAAGGGTTGCGTGTTTATATTGTAGTAGATGGCGTATCGTGGCCCGCATTTAAGCAATACACACTTTTTGCCGCTACGTCAATAAAATCAATAGATATGCCTGATGGAACAAAACTTCCTTTCGGCTTTCTAAATATGCAGGATTCCGCATTGGCTTCCGGAGGCATTACCGTTAAAGCGGGAATGAGCGGTCAATTTTTAAAACTTTATCATCATCAGCCGACTATTAGTGTTAGAGTTATCGGTCAACCGGGTCAACCTGTAGGAAACGTGCCTAATGTAAATGTAGATGTAAAAGGCGGCGTGATTAATGTTGTAAAAGTAGATTATCCACGTCCGGCGGTAGTGAACTTTGGAAAACCCGGGATAGTGAAAGTAAAACAAAGCGGCCAAGGTCGTCAAAGTTTAATTAACGCGGTAAATGTTCGCGGCGGGAAACTTGATGCTTGTTTGGCAGTTAAAGGACTTAATCAATTGGTTTGTAAAGGTCGCCGTTACAAAATGACAACAATTATTGGTGGAATGATTACCGGAACATCTAAGACAGATGGACCGATTAAAAAAATATACGCTTCTAACGGTCTTGACGGAAAAGTTACCGCGGGTGAAGATTTATCTCCAAACGGAATAAGAAAAGTTATTGCTGTTCGCGGCGGAAACGGAGCGATAATTACAGCAGGTGGAACACAGGCTACACCAACACCTATTGGAACGATTGGTAAAATATACATCAATTTGAAAAAGAACGGCCAATATACAACGCTTAACAATTGTAAATTTTATTCTTACGCGCTGCCGAAAGTGCAGCTTAATAAGAAGCACGCGGTAATAGCAAACGTAACGGGTTGTTCAGTAACAACACCGAACGGAACAACAGCAATTGACGCGGCATATCCGAATTTAAAATAAGAGATAAAACAAGAAGCGGAACAATAAAAGTTCCGCTTTTTTCATTTTTCACATTTTTGATTTTTAAACAGGCAATTATGAACAACACTCTCAAAAGACTTCTCGATTTACAAAATCTTGATAAAGAAATAATTGAAATTCAGCGTGAGAAGAATAATATAATTGAGAAGTTGCGTGAAGAACAGATGAGTTATCAAAAATCCGCAGATGACCAGTTCTCTTTAAAGGAAGACAAAATTCAAATGGAAGTGGATAAAAAGAAACTGGAACTTAATATTGAAGATGCGGAATTGAAGATAAAACACCTTGAAGAAAATCAGGCGTTAGTCAAGAAAAATAAAGAATATCAGGCGCTGTCTAAAGAAATAAAAGAAGCGCTGGCGGCAAAGGAAAATGCTAAGGAAGCCCTTGAAAATCATATTAAACAAACCGAAGAAAATGCAGTCGATCTTGAAAAAGGGAAAAAACAGGTTGATGACATTAAACAAGACTTGTTGAAAAAAGCGGATGAAGTTAAAATGCAGCTTCTGGAACTCCAAGGGAAATTCAAAAGATATAAATCAATCCGGAACGATATTACTAAAGATATTAATGATAAATATCTTTCTATATATAATAATTTATATAAAAAGCGTGCGCCGAGAATTATCGTTCAGGCAAATAAAAGTATGTGCGGCGGTTGCCATATTAGTTTACCTGCTCAGATTATCGCTGATATTATGTCATTAAAAGAAGGTGACAATTTAGTTATGTGCGAAAATTGCGGCAGGATTCTTTACATTGAAAATAATGAAGAGTTAGCTGAATAAAGAAGATGTAAAACAATTCAAAAGCGTTAAAAATCAATTTTGGATGATTATTACATTAGTTTTCTTTCGGAGTATATTTATACACCTTATATCTTATTTGTCTTAATACTCATTTCAAAATTTACTTTAATTAAAGGGACAACGATTTAAAAGTTTATGTCCCGCAATTTTTTTGCGGGACATTTTCACTCCGATACGCTCTGAATAGTGCAATTCTTTTTCATAAGCTTTTGAGAGCTTTTATTGCTGTAAATTAAAATACTTATGCTGTCCGTGCGGTAACCGTTTCAGGCAAATATCCGTTTGCCTGAAGAGGAAAGTCCGGACACCTGCAGGCAGGATGCCTTGAGAAACCAAGGGACGTCCCGATGTATTGATCGGGATGGACGGAAAGTGCCACAGAAAATATACCGCCCCGAGCGCGTAAGCGTCTCCGGGGTAAGGGTGAAATGGCGAGGTAAGAGCTCACCGCCGTGTACGGTAACGTAGCGGGCATGGAAAACCCCATCCGGTGCAAGACCATATAGGAAACATTGGGAGTTCACTCCCGGGCATGCCTGTTGTCTATATGTTTCGGGTAGGTCGCAAAGATGAATGGTTACCCTCCTTTAAAGAGGAGACAGAATCCGGCTTATGCTGCGGACAGCATCTTTCTAATTGTTATTTACTATTAATATTTATTAACAGATTAACGAGATACGAGACACGAGATAACCGTAATGACGAAAGCAACGATAATAGTGATAATAATTTTTGTTACAACTATTTTGCAGGCCGAGTCTACAAATGTATTTCAGCAATCTCCGATACAAGCTCAAACATATTTTCGCGAAGGAATCAAACAGGTTAAACGTCATAATTATCGTTCAGCAATACGGTCATTCAGATCAGCAGTTCAGTATGACCCGAATCTTGGAGAAGCATATCTTAATCTTGGCGCATGTTATGAGCGAATAGGTCAATTTGAAAACAGTATACCGTATTTTGAGAAGGCAATTTCTGTTGATGAAAGTAATCCACGTCTTGTTTATTTATTTGGAGTAATGCTTGGACGAAACGGTAGGCGAAAAGAAGCAGTTAAATATTTAGAGCGTGCTGTTTATATGTCGCCTAGAAATCCGGATTATTTATACAACCTTGGAGTCGGATATTCATCATTAACGCAGTATGCTTACGCGGCAACTTGCTTTGAACAGGTTACAGGGATTGTTTCAAATAATAGTGCGGTATGGCATAATCTCGGACTTGCAAAATTATATTTGGCTAAAACGAATGAAGCGATATCGGCATGGGAAAAAGTTGAAATTGATTCTCCGATAGCATACTCTTCTTTATATTATCTTGGGTTAATGGCTTATAATCGCGGTGATTATAAAACAGCGATGTCTAAAATAAAAATGTCCCTCGCATTAAATTCTGATTCCGTAGACGCGCAATACATAAAGGCGGTTCTTTTAGGGAAGGAAGGTAAATATAAACAGGGAATAGATATTCTTGAAAAAATCTACTTGATTAAACAAGGAAATGAAATTGAAAAAGAGATAGCTTTATTGTATGTTGAATGGGCGAAAAAAGTTTCCGGAAAAAAACAATATGTAATAGCACTTCACAGGTACAAGCAGGCAGCCAGATATTTACCTGAAAATCCTGAAATACAAATAAATATTGCAGGTACTGCAGTTGAAGCAGGTAAGTTTGATATTGCAAAGCGGGCGCTTAATCGCGCACAGAGTTTTACAGTGACCGAAGAACAAGAAGAAGCCTTAAATGAATTAAGGGAAAAGCTAAAAAGAAAGTGAAAAATATTTGCTATATTTTTAGGAAATAATATAAAATATTAAATCAAATTAATAAGCGCTTGACATCGATGAAAACTTTTGGTATCATATTGCACAATTAATGGCGGACAAGAGGATAAATTAATATAGAAATTTAGATTAAATGAGGAATAAAAGTGGCTGACAAAAAAATTATAGGTATCGATTTTGGACACGAAACATTAAAATATGTGGCGCTGTCAATTGCTTCCGACAAACCTGGGATAAAAGAATGTAAGTCGGCGGATTTAAATCTCTCAATTGACGCTGATGATTCAGCATGGCGCGAAGCAGTTATTAATGTTTTAAAATCATGGAAAAGTGAAAAACTTATACAATCAGAAGACGAATTGTATATCACCGCTCCAAATGATCAGGTGCTAATCAGAGCATTGAAAATTAAAACTGATGATATTAAAACTCAACTTGAACAAGAAGCCGATAAACAAATTCCGGTTTCCTTAGATAAAGTTGATTGGGATAGTGTGATTGTCGGAGAAGATAATGGTCAAAGTCACCTCGTTCTTGCTGCCGTTAAAAAAGAAATCGTAGAAAATATTATCTCGTTGCTGGCTGAAGCCGGGTTGGAAGCTAATTCAATTGATTGTGGTGCTATAGCGGTTGGAAACGCGTTTCTGCATTCCTGCGGCGGAGAAGCAGAAGCATCTGCCGCAATACTAAACATTGGGATGGCTGCGAGTGATCTTATTATAGTTGATGGTAAGAAAATTTGGATAAGGACTTTGCCGGTTACCGGTAAAACCATAGTTTCTTCCGTAATTAAAAACTTAAATTTATCTGAAGAAGAAGCTAAAAAAGCAATTTCCACTCAGATTAATTTGGCTGCTCCGGCTGGTGAAGAATCTGATGTATTAAAAAATGTGCGTGCGACAATGTCAAGACTTGTAATGGAAATTACAAGGTCTTTAACATTCTTTAAATCGCAGTTGGGAGGTGAAAGACCTCAAAAACTTCTTGTCTGTGGCGGCTATAGCAATATTCCCGGTTTGACAGATTTTCTTTCCGGGCGGCTTAAAACTGACACATCAAATCTAAATGTTTTTCAGACATTTGATAAAACTGTAGAAAACGCGTCTTTATACCCTCAAGCTATGGGTTGCGCGCTTGCCGGTGCCGGTTTGACTCCTTACGCAATTAATATTCTGCCAAAGAATGTTCAGTTCCAACAAATGCTTGAAAAGAAGAAATTTTGGATTGCGGCATCTGCATATATATTTGCCGCAATTTTTATTGCTCTTTTTGCAATCGTAACTGTTAAAAGTAAAGATGTTAAGGCTCAGGCGGAGAAAGCCGATAATGAATTGAGCAATGCTACAGCTTTAAACAGCGAAATTGTTAAAATTCAAAAACAAATAAATAAAAAGCAGCTCGAAATAGATGAAATTCATCGCGTGATTGTAAGTCGCGACCTGTATGTTAAAGCGTTGCAGGATATTAGCAGGGTTCTTCCTTCAAATATATGGCTTAGCGGAATAGAAAACATTACTTTTGGCGATATTTATGAAAAAGATACATTGGAAAACGATAATGCCGGTCCCGGCTCAATGATTGTAGATGAAAAATCCGAACTGTATACCCGGCCGGTGCGCCTGCTTATTCGCGGAGGTTATTATGGTAATTGGATGGAAGAGATGCCGAAACTACAAAAAGAATTTGAGAAAATCCCCGGATTCGCTGGTTTTACTCAACGTAGAATGACTAAAGAAAAAAAATATTATACTTTTGAGTTGGATGTTGACCTTGATGTCAATTATAATGGTAAGCCCGATGTGGATGATATAAAAGCAGCCTATAATAGTAAAAGCGGGTCCAGACGTAGATAATAATGCGGAATTATTCGCAACAACAGAGAAACAGACGAAAATGCTTGATCTGAACAAAAATAAAGGATTCTTAATTGCCCTCGGCGGAGCAGTTATTTTGTTAATAGTTGGAATTATATTGTGGCGCGGTGCTGTAAGCAGTCAGCAGGAAGCGTGCGATGACGTTGACAGCGCGAATTCGCAGTATCAATCCTTAACAAAGAAATACAACGGGGCGCCGACAAAAAAACTTGTCAAAGCTTATGAAAAAAAACTCGAAGAGCTTAAAAGCATGACCGGTAAGATGATTAAAGCGGCGCCTAAAAAGAAACTTCCGGTTTTTTCACCATCGAGTATCAAAGCGGAAATCAGAGATACTAAAGACAAGTTTGTAGATTTAAGTTCAGAGAAAAATATTAGAATGCCCGAAGATATCGGTTGGTCCGAGTATTTGGGTCCCAATGTACCTAAAGCGGCAGACATACCTAAATTAACGAGACAATTTGTAATTATTAAGGATGTTCTTGGCGTTCTCTGTTCTGATAAAGCTAACATTGAAGAAATCACTGTTATTGACAGAAACCCTGCAGGAACATCGAATGATGATGAAATGGATGACGAAGAGGTAACTTTTGGTGATGAACCATCTGGTGGACCATCTAAAAAAGTCGAAGAAGAAAAAGAACTTTATGATGCCGTGCCTGTACAATTTGATTTTAGAACATCTCCCGAAAATTTATATTACATTCTTGCCGGAATAAGGAATCAAGGTTATTTTTACAGGCTTGCTAAAATAACTGACAAACTTGAAATACAATCTATGGGCGAAGTAAGTGACCCTTCAGATATAACAGAGGTACTGTCTGTTCAACTTCTTGTTGACAATATTCAACTCAATTCCGATGACGCGACCGACAGCAAAATCAAATCAGCAAAAAAATAACGAATAACATACTTATTACGGATGAATATACTAAAGCAACATTGGGAAAAAATTTTACTGGCCGCCGTTATAATTATAGCGCTTATTGTGGTCGCTATTTCTTTTACTTCCGGTAGCGAATCTGTATCATTTAACAAAAGCAAAAATGCGGATTCAATCCAAAATAACAGCGTTCTTGCAGGTTATAAAGAATCAGTTAAATTTTCCGAAAGCAAAGCTCCCGAGGAAATTAATCCAAATCCTTTTTCGCACGATGAGCTTCAGTATTGCCCAAAATGCAAGAAATTACAGCCGAAATGGTCTAGAATTTGTCCTGAATGCGGCACTACTGTAGATTATAAAAAAGATGCCGATGGCGATGGAATGCCAAATAAATGGGAGCAGAAATATGGACTTGACTGGACAAATCCTAATGACGCAAACAAAGATGCTGATAACGATGAAATAATAAATCTTGCTGAGTATAAACGAAATAGTAATCCTAAAGACCCGTTGGACCCTAATATTATATTAGATGATTATATTTTGTTGAAAATTTACAGGCCGACACGACCGATTAAGTTGATGAAATGCACTAAATTGTCTTCCGGTATTAATCTTCAATTAAAATATAAAAAACGCACACAATTTAAGAAAGAAGGTCAGAAAGTTACTGATGGAAATACCCCTGTTTATAAAATAGGAACTGTAACTTTCAAAAAAATTGGCGTTTGGAACAAAATGATTAACTCCACTCAGTATATAGATAAGAGTGAAGTTACAATGACAGATATAAAAACAGGAGCACCTTTCACCTTAGTTATCGGTGAAACTAATTATTATAATTACGTCGAAGCCGAAATACAAACTAAAGACGGGGCTAAACCGTTTATTATACGCAAGAATGACGAAATTGACCTTCCAACATACAAAGAAAAAGCAAAAGTTATTTCATTAGACGAAAAAGATAAGACAGGTATATTTGATGTTAAAGGTAGAAAATACAAGGTTAAAGCGAAAAAATAATTAAATACTTAAATAAATAACCACGGAGTTGAGCAAACACGATGAAAAAGCCCATTCTAAAAGCAATTTCAAGAGGCGTATTGTCACTACTGTTATTATCACAATTAGCAGTCGCGCAGTCACCAATAGATGCAGCATTAAAGCAGAAAGCTAAATTACTTTCTCCGAAACTTGCCGAACAAATTGCATTGCAAAGAGAAGAAATGCGCGCTGAATCTGAAGAGATTACTACTCAGGCAATTACCGCGATGAATCAGGGTGAGTACAAAAAAGCTTATCATTATTTAACGGAAGCTTTAAATAAGAACCCTGTTAATCTCACGGCGAAAGCAAAATTAATGAAAGTTAATTCAATCCTCTTTGATGTCTATGTAAAATATGCCCAGTCACGTATGGCAATTAAAGATTACGAATCGGCAATTAAATGGTATAGAGAAGCGCTGATTCATAAACCGAAAAACAAGGCGGCCATTAAAGGCGTATTGCTTGCAAGAGAACGTATATCAGAATCTGTTTCTAAAAATATCGGCAAAATTATTTCTGACAGTATGACTAATGATGAAAAAGTTAAATTGCTTATGAAACAGGCTCGTGATTTGGAAGTTCAAAGTAGATACGAAGAAGCAAAAGCTGTTTATAAAAAAGCTATTAAAATTGTCCCTTCAAATCCTCAACCCAGAAGATTTCTCAAAGAACTTATTGAAAAACAGGGAAGAATGATTGCTGATGACAGAAGAATCGAACGTCGACAGATTATGGAAGATTTAATAAAATCATTCTTCCATCATCCGGAAGAATATGTTGAAGCGACAACAGCCAAGGGCGCTGAGGAACTTACACCTGAAATGAAACGCCGCGCGGAAATTATAAAGAAAGCAAATCTTAAACTTGAAAATCTTTCTTTCAAAGACGCGCAAGTTCAGGAAGTTCTTAATTATATCGCTGAAGTTGCAGGATTGAGTATTATTGTTAATTTAGGCAACGCTAAAGAAGATACTACTAGTATCGAGCTTTATAATCCAACTGCTTTACAGGCTATTCAGTATGTTTGTGAACAGCAGGGATTAACATATACTATTGACCAGTACGCAATCGTGATCTCTAAAGGTGAAGGTGAAATGGAAACAAGATTCTGGACAGTTTCCGCCCGCGCTTTAAGCACAGCTGAAGAGAAAGCGACAACGAGTGAAGATTCAAGTGAAATTGATTTATTCAGTGATGATTCGACAGATTCATCCTCGGGTGATGAATTTGAAAGCGCGTCTGTTGAGCCGGAAATTGTTCGTATGATTAAAAACTCGGTTCCTAACTGGCCGGATGGCTCAACCATATTTCTTGAACCAAGTACAGGAACATTAGTCGTAAGACAAACACCTGGTATACTTGATGAAATAGACGGCTTTATTAAGGAACTCGGTACGGATGAAGAACAACTACAAGTGGAAATTCAAACCCGTTTCGTTTTAATTACCGATCAAAACCTTGAAGAACTGTCAATCGGAATGGCGCTTAAAAGCCCCTTCGATCTTTATACCCGCGGTAAAAATCGCGCCGGTGTTTCAAGAGGCGGAGTTATTAATCCTACCGATTTGACTGGTGCTCTGCGCAGGTATTCAGCTAAAAGACGAAACAGCCGTTATTCTGATACTTTAAAAAATGCTATTAATATGCTCGGTCTTAAAGAAGGTAATAATCAGGTTTCTGACCAGGTTATCGGCTTCTTTACAAGCGCGTTAACATCACCTGAAGTTGGATTGATTTTTCACGGAATCAGTAATCAGACAGATACAGATATGCTTTCAGCACCTAAAATTACTACCGTTAGCGGTCAGTCTCGTGTTAGTATCAGACAAATTACCGAAGTTATGTATCCGGATGAATATACAGTTTATAAACCTGCAATTATTTATTTTACAGGCTCAGGCGGTGGAGGAATATTCGGCAGCTTCAGCATGAGCGCCGTTGCGGGAACTTACCCGGGATATGCAACAGTTGAGAGTACTTTAAAAGAAGATGTAGGTATTCAGCTTGTCGTTTCGCCAACAATCGGCGAAAATGGTAAAACTGTCAGTATGGAAGTTACTGCGCAAGTCAGTGAAGAAATAGAACCGCATTTGGTAACTGTTTATGTCGGTAATGATAATATTATACCGCCGATTGAGCCGATTACATTATCTGTTCCAAGATTTAAAACATCAGAAGTTAAAACGCATGTTGTTGTTAATGATGGTGAAACTATAGTTCTTGGCGGAATGATAATGGAACAATTAAAAAAATATAATGATAAAGTTCCTTTCTGGGGAGACCTCCCTTTAGTCGGGCGCTTATTCCGCTCGGAAGGTTCATTTCAAGACAAACGCAACCTGCTTATCTTTGTTACCACCAATATAGTTACACCGGGTGGTAAGTCATATAAAGAATTGCGTGAAAAACAACTGAAAAAACAAGCTGAAAAAGCTGAAACAGAAGAACAGCAACAGGCTGATGGTGGATCTAATGCCGATGAAACTGTAACTTCTTCGTAAATACAAATTTAAATGCAAACTGTAATATTTAACTTATATAATGACCGATAAATTGGAGGTTCCATGAATACCTTGCACTCACGAAATTTC
>Ga0164318_10004838_pt1 | contig 12995 bp, 1 predicted proteins | sample GuaBasSedimGuay9_FD_113734 | JGI IMG/M metagenome (GOLD analysis project Ga0164318, IMG submission 113734) | Subseafloor sediment microbial communities from Guaymas Basin, Gulf of California, Mexico - Guay9, Core 4571-4, 0-3 cm | ecosystem: Environmental > Aquatic > Marine > Hydrothermal vents >... | reverse complement strand
CCACTTAGTGATAAAGCTAGTGTCATCCAGTGCCATCGCATTCTGCACAGAACCCAAAAACAACATCAGCAATAGGAGATAATGTGGGCTCAATTTTCGAGGCACATTGCTCTTAAAGTCGGCTAATTGAGCCTCTCGCCATAATCGCACGGCATCAGACACCACTAAACCGGTAGAACGGAAATAAAACCCGCTAAACCCCTTAACCGAACAACCCATTAAGCGTTTAACGTTGTGTGCCTGCCTACTTAAAGCATGTAATACACGAGACACCAGCGTGATTGGCAAACACAAGCGATGCAAAATCACAGGCAAAAAAACACGGAAATGATGGTGAGAGGATTCATTCCCCCACCCTTTTTTCAAGCAGCCAATGAGAAAAGCGAACACGTTCATGATTAAATACTCCATAAGAGTCTAACTGAAAAAAGACAATACTTAATAAGGTAATTAAGCGCGATAAATTGAACATACAAAACTTGGGTAAAATGTCCAATACGCCATATATACAAGCTATTTTCGTGCCACCTAGCCCAATATACAACTAACTGATTGTATTATAAGGTATTTTAAGAAATTTTGACTTAAATTTTATAACAGCAAACAGTCTAAAATTTAGACGCATAGTCTAAAATTTGGACGCATAGTCTAAAATTTAGACTCTATTTTTTATTTTGTAGTGGGCAACAGAATCTTAAACAGAAAATCAGGGGTTTGAACAAATCTAAAAACGTGATAGAACGCTGATTGTCATGATTGTCATGATTTACACTGATTAATCTTTTTGTGTACGTCATGATAATCAGCACAATCAACGATTTTAATCAGCGTAAATCAGTTTAATCATGACAATCAGCGTTCTATCAAATCATAAGTCGTTATTCCACAATAAACATAATCTGTTGTTCACCTGTGGGATAAATCAGCACGACATCTTCTATTTCATCGCCATTCGCATCTGGAATAGGTTCAACTTGTAGCGTGTCAGTCGTGGAATCGTTTTGAGTCACGACATAATCCACAACGCCATGATAAGTCTTGCCTTCCAGTGTGAATCTCACTAGCCCGAATGGCTCTGTGATAATCTCGTCATCAGATGAATACAACACTTCTGGGTAAGCGACAGCCGAATAAAGATGCTGTTTACGGCGCGTTCCCTCATCTTCAAACACCTGAGAGGCCATAAAATAGCCATTCACAATAGCTGATTGATCAATCAATAAGCCCTTGTCACTGTCTGACTTGACTTCAACAGCTAACCAATCTGGGCGTACACTGTACCAAATACCTGCTTCAACAGGAATCGACAAATTGCCATTGTCTTGTACCGTGAACTCAGCTAAACCCAACTCCGATAAAGCCGATTCTAACGCGCCCTGTGCTTGCACGGCCGGTTGGGTGAAGACATCGCAGCCTGACTCTGTGATAAAACTCAGACTGTGCGGATCACGCCGCAGCACTAAGCCGGCTTCTTCAGTTGTTTCTGTGACTGAAACGGGCATAATGGCATAGCGTATCACATCAATAGTCAACTCAAGATAGCCTAATGCCTTATCTTGTGTCAGTGCCCAAGCATTGTTCTTGAACAACGGCAAACCGTTGATAGCAGACAATAACTGCTCTGGTAACTGAGAGCCTTCTAGTTCACAGGCTTCAGATTCAGTCTGTTTTTCAACCGGAACCTCAACGTCGCCACTGGAAGTGACACCTTCACCGAAAATCACGCCTTCTCCCAGTTTGACACCTTTACCAAGAATAACATGGCTCAGTTTGGTGCCGGATCGGATTGTCAGATCGCTTAAGGTAGCCGGGCCTTCAGGATCGCCGCTGATTTCACCTGCGACTATACCACCGATAATTTGGGCATCTTTCGCTAAACGGACATCCTTGATAACGCCACCCACTTGACTGGTGTTCTTAATTTTGCCCGACAATATACCACCCGTTAATTCAGCACCAACAAACTCAATCTTAACGAGCGTGCCCTCATTGGTGACATAACCGCTGATCTTACCACCCGTCAACACGCTTTCGGCTTCAATCAAAACTTGGGAAACCATACCTTGATTCTTGATCTGGCCAGTCAGTGTGCCTCCAGAAATATTGCCTTCTGGCCCGATGGTGATATCTTTCAAGACGCGCCCACTGTTGCGACACAGACGGTTAATCACGCCACCTGGCGTTGTACAAGGCCCTGCGGCAATCACCGCATCATCAACAACAACTCTACCAATACTATTAACCTTTGTCGCTGTCACATTGATTTCTACCTCTGCGATAGCACTCACGTTCGGATTAGTCTGTGAAGTCGCTGTGATGGTGATCACATTCGTTGTGCCGGCACTCGACATCACGCCCGCATTTAACAACAACTCGACACTCTCTAAGGCCTTGATTTTCTTAGAGGCCGGTAACGTCGTCAAGGGCCAACCCATTGAATCGGTGACGCTGAGCATATAAGTATCGTCTTCCACGCCCGTGTTGGCCAGTTTAAATCTCAAGGGCAATACTGAACCTGATGGCTTAGACACCTTCTTCAATTGGCTTGTCAAAGCAACACTATGCGAAGCTTTGCTCGGCTTCACCACGACATTGTTCGCCTTGAACAGTTCTTCCAGTGTCATACCCGGATCCAGCAAGATATTGTCCATATCAGCATAAATCACCACTTCACCATCCGTTTCCAATACTGCGGCAGTGTTGCCTCTGAGATCAATTATTCCGCCTTCGCCTACGGCTAAAGTCACTTCACCCGTTGCGCTTAGGACTTGATCACCCTCTAAACTGCGAAAGTCAATCTTGCCGGCGGTAGAGAGTGTCACATCGCCCCCTTCTACGTTCAGGCTCACACCTGGCATCTTGACAAGCCCGGCATCAACAGTCGCAACGCCGTTGCCTTCAATGACAGAGACTTGTACTTGAGCCACTTCCCGCGCTTCGGGATCGTTCTGCGAACTGGCGATCACCGTTAGGGTATTTGTCGCACCTAGCGTGGCTGCCAGTGTCACATTGAGTTCTAATGTCGTTGAAGCCAGTCCTGCCAGTTCCAAGGTAGACGGTAAACCGCTCAATGACCAACCTGCTGTGTCCATAACGCTGAGCCGGAAACTATCTTGCTCAGGGCCACCATTAGACACGGTAACTGCAATAGGCACTATAGACTGAGGTTCAGCAGACAATTGACTGGGCAGGCTCACAGAAACCTCACGCAATATCTTGCTTGGGCCAACTACGATCTCACTGGCTTTCGCTATATCAGCTAGTTTCATGCCCTCATCTAACGCGATATTATCAGCAAAAACAGTGAGTTGCCCATCAGATTTCAGGATAGTGCCCGTATTACCGGTTAGATTAACCACACCCCCTTCACCAATCGCGATAGTCATATCGCCCTTGGCCGTTATGGCTGAATCACTGAGATTGTTCAAGTTGATTATCCAACCGTTACCACCGAATATCTTGACATCGCCTCCTTCAATCTGGGTATTCGCACCCGACACCGTTAGCACGGCTGGATCACTATTAAAGCGACCAAATTGACCATTTATACCAAGCGGTAGACAGTTTTCGCCCCCTTTGCCAGTCGCAAACACGCCATCTAGCAGATCAACACGATTGCTCGCATTCAACCGCGCATTACCCCCGTTGCCGCCAATTTGAGATTCAGTTGCATCAGGATTGCAGTTGCCACCATCGCCGCCATGAATACCTTCACCATCACTGACAAGGTAGTCATTGCCCCAGAGAGAGACATTACCCCCCCGGCCGCCTTGGCCAAATTCCGTTCCAGTCAGACTACCGCCTTTACCGGCACGGATCGTTCCAATATTGTCGGTATTCGTGATAGCGGCACCATAGATGCTAATCCTGCCACCAGAGGCTGCAAATTGTTTAGCATTACCGCCATCACCCGAATAAATGCTGCCTTCATTGCGGAATTGGCCCAGCTCACCCATATCAAAGTAAACACTTGCACCCTCTTTAGCACAATTGCCTTGTCCACTGATATCCCAGACATAACCATGCCTCAAGGTACATGAGGTTGTGTTGTCAGCTTCATCAGTACCTGGTTTACCTTGGATGGTACCTTTATTTTCAACATAATCAGTCACATACACCCATAAATCTGGAAAGTAAAAATAGTGACTGGACTCAGGGGGTTCCCAACTCGTCAGTGTCGCATTTTCTTCAATGCACAAGGTTCTGACACGAATCTCAGCAGGAATACCCATTATGGTGTCACCCGCATTAATCCGCACAATATCGTTTGCTAAGGGCCTATTGGGGGCAGCCGTCTCAGCAATATCAGGCGTATCTGTTTCTTCGGTAGCCGTGTCACCCTCATCAGGCGTACCCGTTTTGGGGGCAGCCGTTTCACCTTCCTCAGACGAGTCAGCCGTGTCAGCCTCATCAGGCGAGGTAGCCGTCTCACTATTCGGATTTTTCAGCCGTGTCCAAACCTCTGAATCACCCGTATGCCGCCAGCCATCATTCTCTGCTTTCGTAGCCCATGGCCCACTACCTGACGATTCAATGGTGATATTCTCATCAGAACAATCCTTCAAGTTCAAGTCTTTCGGTTCTTCAGCTTCCCCACTTAAAGACAGCAAGGTTGGCGTATTAGGCGCATTGGAAGCAATGCTCAGGTTTGCCAGCTTCTTACCGATATCGGTTGTTCTTGGGAAGAACTCCGTGTCTATCTGGCATTCTTCTGATGGCAGTAAAGCTTGATGGGTACATCTCCAACGGTCGGCCCAAAAATCACGGCTATCCTGCCCAATGACCTCAATTGAGTCCATCAGCATGTTGACATTACCCGTATTGGTAACCGTAAACTGATGTGAACTCACCCCATCAAAGTGATGAGAACTCGGAGACACTTCAAGATTTGGCTCACCCGATGTCACCGCTTCGGCTTTTATCGGTATCGTCTCCACGGTGGTATCGTTAAAGGTCACCGTCAGTTCAGCACTCTTCGTACCTTCTGCGAGAGGCGTAAAGACTGTCTTAAACCAACAAGACGAGTAGGACCACTCTTTCCATGAATTGTGATAGCAGTCCAGATCCGTGATTTCAAATTCATCACTGTCGTCACCTGTAAAACTAATCGTATCGATTTTAAGCGCATCGCACCCTTTTGTTCGACTGTAAACACCCTGGTACCTTCCAAAAGGAGCGGCTTGGCCAACTAATGCCGTACCAAAATCAGGGGTTCGTGGCCAATTCTGAAAAGACAGCTCATAATCCCCTTCGCACTGCGCCATAGCCGTACCCGTTAATGAGGCCTCCAAGGTAGGGGTATCGGGATCATTGGACGGAATAGAAAGCGTTGCCGATTTCTCCTCGGCGGCCGGTTGTGGCTTAAAGCGAATAGTCAGATCACAGTGTCCAGAAACGCTTACCGTCTTATTGGAACAGTAGTCACCGAAGTATTCAAAGTCTTTGCCAGAAAGCGTGATTAACCCTAATTCTAGGGGCGCATCACCCGTATTTTTAATGATCAGGTTTTGATACTCTGAAGCACTGCCTAGCTGAACTTCACCAAATGCCAAAACATTCGATTCCAGTTCGATATTCGGCGTAGGCGGCAAAAAACCCTGACCTGTTAACGAGATTTCCAGTTTTGGGCTATCCGGATCATCAGAAACAATGGAGAGCATAGCCGCTTTATCCCCCTCAGTTTGTGGCTGAAACTCAGCTTTCACAGAGCAGAATTGGGCAGGACTGACGCTGTTATTGGCACAACTGCTCTTAAATAAACTAAACTGATCAGCATCATCTCCTTCGATTTTGACTTCACCGATGTTTAAATCACCCTCGCCAGAATTAAAAATACGAATGGTTTGTTTATCCGAAAGGCCTATCTCAATCTCTCCAAAATCGTGAGACGTGATAGCGGCCTCAATCTTAGGCGGTTCACCAATAGTAGCCGGCGTTGGCACTTCAACACCTATCCCGATTAAGGCCAAATCCAATGCGCTTGATTGACCCGACTCATCCGTATAAGGGATGCTCAGTTTGAGCGTCTGAGTACCCACCGCTTTGGGTTCAAAGGCCACGGCAAATTGGCAGACAGCGTCAGAAGCGGACACCCCTAATTCTGAATTAGAGCAAGCATCCTGAGTCAGCTTGAACTCAGTCATCGTCGCATTGTCAAGTAGCTGTCCGATTTGTACCGAACTATCACCTTCATTGCTCAGCGTCACTGTTTTCTCCGGTGCTGAAGTGTTCAGTGTGATAGAACCAAAATCGTGGGCATTGGGCTCAATCGTCACGAGTACGCTGCCAGTCGTCGGTGGAAGAGTCGGATCAACGTCTGGAACCGGTGAGGGAACTGGCGTTGTCACAACGGGTTCCGGTTTAAATGTCGCGGCACATTCGGTATTTTTCAGCAATTCAACTTGACCATTCGGACAGTTTTTCGACCAAGCATCAAACAGATAACCCGCATTGGCTTTGGGTATCAGCTTAATCGTTTTACCCCCTTCAAACTCAAAGCGACAGCTTTGGCTGCTATTGCCACAGTCAATGCCCTTTGGTGAGCTGGTCACGATTCCATTTTCAGGGTAATCAACACTCAAAGTGCGAGGCTTTAATTTGAAATAGGCCGTACAAGCCCGATCCTCAATGAGGAAGAGGCCTGACGAATCATTACACTCAGTGCTGCCACTCCAAAGCGTAAACTCAGAATCCTCATTCGCTGTCGCTGTCAATCTGACACGAGAACCGGTGGAAAAAGTCGCTTCGCAGGTTTGATCTTCAGTTTGACAGTCAATACCCCTTGGACGGCTCATGATAGTGCCAGAACCTAAGCCACCAAATTTGACCGTGACTGTCATTGTAGAACTTAATGGCTTTGAGCTTGAATCATCAGTACTTGGGGTTGTTGCGGGACAGGCTTGTGTTGTCGCACTGACTGTCACGGCCTCAGACTCCCCATCCGCCGTTAGGGTTTTGACAGAATAAGTGTAAGTCGTGCCACAAGATAAACCCGTATCACTAAAGCTGGTGGCATCAGCGGCAAGGGTTGTGACTAAACTGCCCACTCGTTCTACTTTAAAGCCCGTTTTATCGTCGCTATTATCAGTCCACGAGAGATTGATTTCTGTTTGTGAAACAACAGTGGCATTGAAATCCGTTAGTGACGGCGGCGTTGATGGCGTTGACGGTATTGACGGTGTTGAGGGAGTTGAAGGAGTACAAGTCCCATCTTGCGAAGTTTTCCAATCGACTTGTGGTAGGGGATAACTCCAATGAGGCTTTGCGTCAATGAAGTCAATCAAACTTTGCTCAGTAGGCATTGTTAACAAGTTACAAGCTATACCTATAGCATATAAACCACTCAGATTCTCCAACTCTGATGGGATAGTCCCAGTCAATTGATTACTTTGTAACGTAATATCCTGTAAATGAGTTAAATTCCCAATTTCAGGAGGAATTGAACCACTGAGTTGATTATCCGATAAATCAAGTGAGCTTAAACTCGCTAAATTCCAAATTTCTGCCGGAATTGAACCACTGAGTTGATTCTTAGATAAACCAATCGACGTTAAACTCGCTAAATTCCACAGTTCTGCCGGAATTGAACTGAGTTGATTCTGATTTAAAAGAAGCGACGTTAAACTCCCTAAATTCCCCATTTCAGCCGGAATTGAAGTGAGTTGATTCTGAGATAAATCAAGCGACGTTAAACTCGCGAAATTCCCCATTTCAGCCGGAATTGAAGTGAGTTGATTCTGATTTAACAAAAGCCAAGTTAAACTCCCTAAATTCCCCATTTCTTTTGGAATTGAAGTGAGTTGATTATCCGATAAATTAAGCGACGTTAAACTCGCGAAATTCCCCATTTCGGCAGGAATTGAAGTGAGTTGATTACCAGCTAAATTAAGCTCCTTTAAAGTCGCTAAATTCCCCATATCAGCAGGAAGTGAACTGATTTGATTACCACCTAACTGAATAGTCTTCACACTAACTAACCCCCCAATTCCTGCTGGAATTGAAGTGAGTTGATTATCCGATAAATTAAGCCACGTTAAACTCGCTAAATTCCCCATTTCAGCCGGAATTGAAGTGAGTTGATTGCCATTTAAATAAAGAGACTCTAAACTCACTAAATTTCCAATCTCTGCCGGGATTGAACCCGTTAGTTGATTATTCCTTAAATTGAGACTGGTCAAATTCGTTAAATTCCCAATTTCTGCTGGAATTGAACCCGTTAGTTGACCAAGAGACTTAGACTTACAGGTGCCATCCGAGCAATCGGAAGTGGACGAACCACTCAAATCAATAGTGGTTAAATTAACTAAAGTCCCAATTTCAGCCGGAATTGAACCCGTTAGTTGACTATACCTTAAAGTGAGACTGGTCAATTTCGTTAAATTCCCAATTTCGGGTGGAATTGAACCCGTTATTCCAGAACCTAACTTAAGTGCCTGTAAACGGGTTAAATTCCCAATTTCGGGTGGAATTGGACCACTCATTCCATCAATATGCTCAGAAGAATCAATTGAAGAAACATGTCCATTCTCACAAGTCACACCAGACCATCCTGCTTGCCCCCAATGACAAGGGGTATTAGTTACATTCCAACCAGAATTATGATTGTACCAATTCTCGCCATCAGTACTATTATAGAAGGCCACCAAAGCCTCACATTCCGCCTCTGGAATCTCTGTGACTATCGCACAACTGAAAGTATATACCGTCACTTGGGCTTGTACCGCTGTGCTGGATAAGGCACCATTGTCATCTTTGGCTTTGACCGTAAACGCATCTAGTGTACCAGTCGCACCCGCATCAGGTGTCCAATAGGCTTTCGGACCATCCTCCCACATGCCAACGTAAATTGTGTCATTTGTACCAGGCGCATAGGCAGTCGCTCCCCAAGAATCAGAGCCTATTATCAAAGTCCCACTAGTCACCGCTTGAACAACAAAACTGACAACCTTACTCTCATCAGTTTCATCACCTTGAGCGGCCAGATCATCAAAGCTGATTTCGATTTGGCCATCTTTATGGATAGTGTCAATTGGGGCAGTAAATTGGGTTAAAGTCGGGGCTTTGTTCTCCATTACCGTCACTTGGGTTTGTATCGCTGTGCTGGATAAGGCATCATTGTCATCTTTGGCTTTGACCGTAAACGCATCTAGTGTACCGGTCGCACCCGCATCAGGTGTCCAATAGGCTTTGTGATTGTCGTCAATTGTATCATTTGTACCAGGCGCATACGCAGTGTTATCCCAATCCTGATAGCCAATTTTCAAAGTTCCAGTAGTCACCGCTTGAACAATAAAACTGACAACCCTACCATCGACATCAGCTTCATCAGCTTCATCACCTTGGGCTACAAGTTCGGCAAAGGTGATTTTGACTACGAGGTTTTCATTGATGGTGTCAATTGGGCCACTAAAATGGGTTAAAGTCGGTATATCATTTACTGGATTTACCCTAACTGTGGTTTTTAGCGCACTGTTGGATAAGGCATCACCGTCATCTTTGGCTTTAATCGTAAATGCAGTTAGGCTACCATTCGCATTTCTAGGCGGTGTCCAATATGCATTGTGACTGCTATCAATTGTCTCATTTGTATCAGACACATATTCCGTAGCTGTACCGGAAATGGTGCCAATTTTCAAAATCCCATTTCTCACTGCTTGAACAACAAAACCGACAACCGTACCATCACGATCATCTGCATTACCTTGGAGTTCGGCAACGGTGATTTCAACTTCGCTGTCTTCATTGGTTGTACCTAATACAATTGTATTACTATGATTAAAAGAGAATAGGGTTGGTGCATAATTAACCCTGACTTGGGCTTGTATCGCAGGGCATGATAAGGCATCACTATCATCTTTGGCTTTGACTGTAAAGGCATTTAGCGTACCGTTTCCATCCTTTGATTGTCTCCAATATGCCTTGTTATTGCTATCAATTGTCTCATTTTTACCATACGCATACGCCGTGGCTGTAGCTGAACTGGTGCCAATTTTCAATGTACCAGTATTCACTTCTTGAACCATAAAGGCGACAACCGTACCATCAGTATCAGCTTCATCACCTTGGGCTGCCAATTCAGCAAAAGTGAGTTCGACTTCGGTGTATTTATTGGTGGTGTCAATTGTTCCACTAAAATGGGTTAAAGTCGGGGCATTGTTCGGAGCAAGTTCAACTTTACGGATGTAATAAGAATCAGCAATATACAGCAGATTGCCACTGCTATCGAGTGCAACGCCAGAAGGAGAGTTAAGTTGTGCATTGATCGCATAACCACTTCTCCCGTTACCCGCTACCGTACTAATGACACCGTTCGTGTCCACTTTACGGATGCGAGCTTTAGATTCTTCAGCAATATACAGATTGCCACTGCTATCGACGGCAACACCAGAAGGTTCGCCAAGCCACACATCGGTCGCCGTGGCATCGCAGTCGCCGCTAGAGCCCCCACCCGCTACCGTGCTAATAACACCCTTCGTGTCCACTTTACGGATGCGGTTGTTTCCCCTATCAACAATATACAGATTGCCACTGCTATCGACGGCAACGCCAGAAGGAGAGGAAAGTTGTGCCTCGGTCGCCGCCCCAGCGTCGCCACTATAACCCGATGTTCCAGTACCCGCTACCGTACTAATGACACCGTTCGTCTCCACTTTACGGATGCGGTTGTTTCCCGTATCAACAATATACAGATTGCCACTGCTATCGACGGCAACGCCAGAAGGATACTTAAGTTCTGCCTCGGTCGCCGCTCCACCGTCGTCACCAAGGCCCCCACCCGCTACCGTACTAATGTCACCGTTTGTGTCCACTTTACGGATGAGGTAGTTTCCCCTATCAACAATATACAGATTGCCACTGCTATCGAAGGCAACGCCTTTAGGAGAGTTAAGTTGTGCCTCGGTAGCAGCCCCGCCGTCGCCACGATAACCAGATGATCCTGTACCCGCTACCGTAGTAATGACACCGTTTGTGTTTACTTTACGGATGCGGTGGTTATAATAGTCAGCAATATACAGATTGCCACTGCTATCGAAGGTAACGCCTTTAGGAGACTTAAGTTGTGCCTCGGTAGCCGCCCCACCGTCGCCACTATAACCAGATGATCCAGTACCCGCTACCGTAGTAATAACATACGCTTGGATAGGCGAGGTAAAAAACCCACCCATTAGTATAAAACTCAAACCACCAACCCTTAACCAAGATCGGCAAGGTTGGAAAGTGGTGTGAGCCAGTTGGTATAAATATCTAATAAATCGCATCAGCTTTCTCCATTTACAATTGATGAAAATTCGGATGGAATAGATACAAGACAAGCTTGTACGTCATGAGGGTTTGTCATAGGCCCAATAACATTAATGAATTTATCTTGGGCTACAGTTGAATCAAGATTACCAGCCAATAGTAGTGGCAATGATGAATCCAATAGACTTGTCCCTTCATTCAGTGTTGAAATACGATACACAAAATAGCTGCAAAATAAATTTTGCACTCCAATAGCTGCAAAATGAATTTTGCACTCCAATAGCTGCAAAATGAATTTTGCACTCCAATAGCTGCAAAATAAATTTTGCACTCCAATAGCTGCAAAATAAATATCAAGTTGGCTGTAAAATGTTAAATATAGAGCAAAACTAATGCCAAAAACCCAAATTTCATTTAAGTCATTGTATATTAAAGAGATTTAAAGAAATTTTGGTTTACAGCACTTTACAGCAACAGTCTATACTGCACGCGGGCACAATTTAAACTTTTAAAAGCTTTCCCGATGGCAGAAAGTACAAAGGCAAATTGATCAGAAAAAATTAAAACGCTAAGGCCCCCAGGGGGTTGAATGTGAAACTTCGTTCCGAGCGTAGCGAGATCATAGCCCTTCGTTGCAACCTGGGGTTGCCAAAAGTTTTTCAGGCAAAAGTTTCGCTTCGCTAAACTTTTGCCTGAAAGTTTATTCCCGCGCCGAGTATATCTCTGATCAATACAAACAAATCAAATAAAATGGTTTGCCATAAAAATCTTAGACTACACATAAGCAAAAAGAATACCAACAATTTATATAATCCATTTAAGTTTTTGAATTGATTAGTATTTAAAAATATTGTCATTGATAACGCTTGATAACGACAGTCTAAAATTTAGACTATCTTTGTATTTTGCAAACTAAAATGCCAAAATGACGCGAGGTTTAACTTGAGGGCAAGTGAATTGCCTTGGTGTGAGACACCAGTCAACAGCCAACAACTTTCAGCCGTTGTCTAAAAGATCAAATCAGGTGGTGACTAAATATATTTAAGTAGGTACGCAAAAGTTTATTAACATTTTGTCGGGGCTGGGTGGGCAGCAAAAACACGCAGGGAGCCCTACAGAAAATGTTAAAAGATTTATGCGTACCTACTTATAGGTGCCCGCGTGCAGTATAAAATTTAGACTGTTTTTTTATTCTTGCGAGATTGGAATGCATGTTATTTTGCGGTTGGAGTGCAAACTTTAGTTTGCGAGAGAGGAGTGCAAACTTTAGTTTGCGGTTGGAGTGCAAAATTTATTTTGCGGTTGGAGTGCAAACTTTAGTTTGCGAGATTGGAGTGCAAACTTTAGTTTGCGAGAGAGGAGTGCAAACTTTAGTTTGCGATTGATTTTAAGATTATCTGATTGAGGAATTGGATAGGGTGCATATGCTAGCACTTGATTTCTTACTCAAACCTAATCAAAGTTACTTATTTTAGTGCCGTTTTAGACTAATCTATTTTAATACTTGACTTTTGAAATTGTATCAAATATTATAAAAAGATGTCATCTGTTTGGATGACACCATGACGGTGTCATGGATATGAGGGGCTCTGCAAATCAGAGGTTGCAAATTCGCATCATAGATTAGGTTAATCTGGGTGTGAATTTTATTAGGCCTTGAGTCTAGGGACTTTTGACCAGCATCCCCCATTAAGTCGCTTGGATACAAGTGGCCGTTCGGATGAGACAGCCCATCCAGGACTCCAGTTGCAACT
>Ga0164318_10004836_pt1 | contig 12997 bp, 9 predicted proteins | sample GuaBasSedimGuay9_FD_113734 | JGI IMG/M metagenome (GOLD analysis project Ga0164318, IMG submission 113734) | Subseafloor sediment microbial communities from Guaymas Basin, Gulf of California, Mexico - Guay9, Core 4571-4, 0-3 cm | ecosystem: Environmental > Aquatic > Marine > Hydrothermal vents >... | reverse complement strand
TGCAAGTTTTGTTCTTTTTCTTCCTTCAAATTTAAAAGGACTTGTTACAATAGACACAGTTAATGCACCGATCTCTTTTGCAGCTTGAGCAATAATAGGTGCTGCACCTGTACCTGTACCTCCACCAAGACCGGCAGATATAAATACAATATCTGAACCTTCAAGCATTGACTTAATATCTTCAAAACTTTCAAGTGCTGCTTCTCTACCTTTGTCTGGAACCATCCCCGCTCCCAAACCTCTTGTTGCATTGATTCCTAATTGCATCTTATATGGCGCAAGTGAAGAATCCAATGCCTGTGCATCAGTATTTGCAACAATAAGATCAATACTGTGGATCCCCTCACTGATCATATGGTTGATCATGTTACCACCACCACCACCTACACCAATTGCTTTTATTTTTGCACCGTTTGTGCTACATTTTGCTTCCACTATATCTATTTCGAACTCTTCCATTTCTTCCTCCTTTTATGTTTTGTTACTTTTAAAAAAGCTGTTTCATCCAGTTTCCAATTTTTTGAAGTGGATTGCTGTTCTCTTTTCCTATATCCGGCAGATCATCAAAGATTATTGATCCGTCTTCAGAAGGATCAATCTTTTTGTCATTTCCCTTCTTTGCTTCTTTATAAATTTTATTATCTTCTACTTCATGTACTACATTTGGTATTTTGATATCATTGAGATTCTCTTCATATCCGGTTTTAGAGTGCAATAACTCTTGCTGGAAATTGATCTCATATGGAGTATGATCTCCTGCTTTATAGAGAAGTAAACCTACAACTGTTGAAAATGCAGGATCTTTAAGCTCCTCAAAAAGTCCATTTACATTACTTGGATAAGCAATACGTACAGGCATTGCCGGGAAGATCGATTGTGCCAACTCTCTGATACCTTTAAGTTTAGTCATACCACCGGTAAGAATAATACCTGCACCTATCTGCTCTTTAAGTGCAGATTTTTCAAGTGATTTTGCCAGGATCATAAGTGCCTCTTCAACACGAGAGAATATCACAGAGTGTACAATCTCCAAAGAAACACCGTTGCGATTCTCTTCATCACCTATAATAGGAAGCTCTATGACTTCATTACTTGTCTCTATAAGATTGCCGTGACGTATTTTTACACCTTCAGCTACCTGCAGAGGAGTATGCAGTGCCATTGAAAGGTCATTGGTGATATGGTTTGAACCTACACCCAGGAAGTCATTATATCTTATAGAATTTCCTGTATGTATTACCAGATTGGATGTTTGACCACCCAAGTCAATTACAGCAACACCAAGCTCTTTTTCATCTTCGTCCATCGTTGCAATAGCTGAGGCATAACCGCTAAGAACAATACCCTCCATCTCTACACCGGCAGAGCGAACAGCTTTTCTAAGATTTGAAAGATTTGATTTCTGTGTCATAATGATATTTACATCAACTTCCATACGAGAGGCATTCATTCCATATGGATCTTCTATATAATCCTGATCATCTACTCTAAAGTTATAAGGGAGTACATGTATGACTTCATATTCAGTTGGTACATTTGCATTGTATAGTGCTGTCTGCATTACACGATTGATCTCTTTTATAGAAATATCTTTATGGGGAATATTTACAATACCTGTAGAGTTGAGACTTTTTGCATAAGCATTTGATATGGAGACTGTTGCTGAAGTGATATTGCTTCCCGCAATGCGTTTAGCATCGTTGATAGCTTTTTTGATTGATTTGGACGCAAGTTCTATATTTGTGATGGCACCTTTTTTGATCCCTTGGGATTTAGAGATACCATGACCTTGTATTTCAACTTTGCCATTGTCAATTTCAGCTATGATAGCACATATTTTAGTTGAACCGATGTCTATAGCTAAAATTGTGTCACTCAATTTGTAAGTCCTTCCATATAAACTTCTGTAGGATATTTCTCGTCTAATGCTCTCACAAGATTAGATTCAAATATATTTTGTTTTACTTGATTGACAGTCTGCTTTACAAGATCTGTCTTGTTCTCGTCCATTGGTAATAGTTTTTGTCCAATTACATTATAAACTATAATTTTATCTGATACGCTTATAATACCCTTTTCTTTTGCAGATGTAAAGAGTTTTTGTAGAAATTGTAAACTTTCTTGTAAATTTAATGGTTTTAGGTTGTCATGTTTCTCTAAAGTAACAAAATCAGAGAGTGTTGCATTGCTTTTGTCAAAGTTTTTAAGTGTTGACTCTGCAAGTTTTGAAAGTGCCTCTTTTTTTGTCTGAATGGTGTAAATTCTATTTACTTCATCTTTTGCTTCATCAAATGTTTTTACTTTAGGTTCTTTGATAGCAGTTATCTTAAGTGTAGCATATTTATCGGCAACGATTTTTGGTTTAAGAATATCACCAATTTTCTTTTGTTGGATCTCACTCCAAAGTTCTTTTGTTAATTTAGGATCACCCAGGTCAAGCTTAGTAGTCTCAGAACTTTCAATCTTTCCTTTTTTAAAGGCAATATAACTTTTTTGTGCAGCTTTTTTTGTTTTTTTGAGTTTTAGATCTGAAGTTGCTTTTTCTTTTGCTTCATCAAAAGATTGTTGTTTACCATCAGCATCAGTATAGTTAAATGTGTTTGCTTCCCAAAATGTTTTTACTTCGTCATCTGTTACAGCAGTCTCTGTACTCTCTGTCCAAAGAACAGAGAATTCATAGGCTTTTTTGGTCATGAAGTTATCTTTTTGCGTTTCCCAGAATGTTTGTAGTTTTGTCTCATCAAGTGTAAAGTTTACATCAGAAGGTGTTAATACTACATAAGCAAGTTTGTCAGCAATATTCATAGCTGATGAAATAGATTCAATTTCCAATGGCAGTGCATCTACAGTTAACAATGCAAGCGTCTTGTTGATCTTAAGATCTTCTCTGAGTCTCTCTTCAAATACATTTGCTTTAAGTCTTCTGGCATTCAGATAAGTCTGATAGATCTCTTTATTAAATATACCTTCTTTTTGAAATGACGTAATATTTTCAAGGGTATTTGCCACTTCCTTGTCAGAAACTATGATACCTGCATCATCTGCAAAATTAAGTATTTTTGCTTGTGTGTTCAATGTAGCAAAAGCACGTTTTACAAGACCCATCTCTTTTGCTTTTTTGTCATCCAGTTTACCTTGCATCATTTGGTTTGTCTGTTCATAAATATCACTGTAAACCATATTAAGTTTACTTTGTGGAATTTCAATATTCCCCACTTTTGCAACGTTACCTGCTTTCGCACCAAAATCATAACTTCCCCAACCTACAAAACCTGCACCTATAAATGCAATGGTTGCTACCCAAATGGTCCATACCAGATATTTATTGTGTTTTTGCATCCAACTAATCATACTTCATCTACCTTCTATCGAAAAATTTGTATAATTTTATCTAAAATAAGCTTATTACAGCACTACATCAAAGATTTGTCTATTTGCATAGTGGGGTAATTTCGCTAATGAATTGGAGTGTGAAAATAAAATGCTTAATAAAAACAGTGAGATAATGCAGCGTGACCTCGAAGTGATATGGCATCCCTGTACGCAAATGAAGGATCATGAGACCTTGCCGCTTGTCCCCATAAAGTCCGGTAAAGGAGTTTATCTTTATGACTTTGAGGGTAATAGTTATATTGATGCGGTAAGTTCATGGTGGGTTAACCTTTTTGGACATACAAATGAATACATCAATGCCAAAATAAAAGCACAGCTTGACATGCTTGAACATGTGCTTTTGGCAGGATTTACACATGAACCTGCTGTCGAATTGGCTCATAAACTTGTAAACATCACACCAAATGAGTTAAAAAAAGTATTTTATGTTGACAATGGCTCATCTGCTGTAGAAGCAGCACTGAAGATGAGTTATCACTTTCATTTGAATCTGGGAGAGCGTAAACCTCTTTTTCTATCTTTGACAAACTCTTATCATGGTGAAACGATAGGGGCACTCTCTGTGGGAGATGTTGCACTCTATAAAGAGACGTATGAACCATTACTTATTGCCAATGCTCAGGTGCCTGTTCCAAAAGATCAAAGTGAAGAAGCTGCAAATGAAGCATTGTCAGTTTTGGAACAGGTTTTGAAAGAGAGAGCTGACGAAATTGCGGCATTAATACTTGAACCTCTTATACAGGGAGCAGGGGGGATGCATATGTATCATCCTGCATATCTTGTCGGGGCAAGAGTATTGACAAAGAGATATAATGTTCATCTCATTGCCGATGAGATCATGACAGGTTTTGGACGCACGGGAAAAATGTTCGCTTGTGAACATGCCAATATATCTCCGGACTTTATGACACTCTCCAAAGGGTTAACGGGAGGTTATCTTCCTCTATCTGTAGTGATGACAACAGATGAAGTTTACAATGCCTTTTACTGTGACTACAATGAATATAAAGCTTTTTTACATTCTCACAGCTATACAGGAAATCCTTTAGCATGTTCAGCTGCTTTGGCAACATTGGAAATATTTGAACAAAATGATATTTTGGGTGACAATGAGAAAAAAAGTGTTTACATCAAAGAAAGTCTTGAAAAATTCTTGGATCTCTCCAATGTAAAAGAGGTAAGACAACAAGGAATGGTTACTGCTGTAGAACTTGAAGGCTATGATGTCTCTGAGCGTATAGGTTTACGTATTTATGAATATGCATTAAGTAAGGGTGTTCTTCTCAGACCTCTTGGACATGTTATATATTTCATGCCTCCTTATACTATAACGTATAAAGAGATAGATAAGATGATAGAAGTTGCCTATGATGGAATCCTAAAATTAGAAATTAGAAATTAATAACTATAGGAAGATGTCTGTCTACTTTCTATTTTTTCAAAAAAGAAAAAAGACCACCGTTCTCTTTTCTTATTCTTTCGTAATGATCCACGGCTCTTTTTATACCCAGGTTCATTGCTTCTTCATATAGAAGTTCTGCTTTTTTCTTATCTTTGTCTATACCTATACCATATTCATAAAACTGGGCAAGATCACAAATGGCTTCAGGGTAATCATCGTTCGTAGCCAAACGGTTGATGAGTGTAAAAGATTCAGGTAGATTTTTTTGAAGTACTTCACCTTTATAGAGTGTTCTTGCCAGTCTGAACTGTGCATATTTTGATTCAGTAGCAGCAGTTATGAGGAGTAGTTGTGCTGCTTCAGCTTTATTTTCTATAGAAAGAGAGTCGATTTTCTTGATCATAGCTTCGATCTCTTCTTCATTATACCCCTCATTGGAGATCTTAATCAACCATGCATCTACAGAGGGAAATCTTTCCATTGTTTCTTCTACAGGAGGGTACTGTACATGCATATTTTTAAACTTTTGATCTATATACGGAATGGCTTTATATTGTGTACTATCTTTTTCTAAGGTATTTTCTTTCTCTTGTGGCTTTAACTCTTCTACCTTTTCTTTTGTGTCTTTTCTTATATCTGCTTCAAACGTTTCAATATTTTCCTCTTCCTTGATTTTTTCCTTACTATGTAGTTCTTCCAGAGATTCTTCTATTGTTTCTTCCATGGTTTCTTCATCAGGTGCTTCAATGGTCTCTTTTTGAGTATACTCTTCAGTAAAGATCTCTTCTATATTTTTTGTAAAAGGCTCTTGGGTATGTTCTTCTTCGATATTTTCTACTACATTTTCTTCAGTATCAAAGAAAGTGTCTTTTGCTATATCCTCAGTCTGCATATTCAATTCTTCAGGTTCATCCCAAAATGTTTTTGATGGATAGTGGCTTATATCTATATCTATATTATTAGGCAGGATGTCATCTTTGTCAATATTCAGCAGAGAATCAAAATCAATATTTTCTTGTACTTTTTTAGTTTTTTCTTCTGTTGTAGTTTTTTCTTCTTTGGGTATTTCTTTTTCAACCTCATTGCTAAATGCAAGCATGTCCTCAAAATCAAAAGTTTTTATTTCGCTGTCAACTTCAGGTTCTGTAAAAAGATTAAATTCATCAATGGTATTATTGTCCCTGGTACTTCTTTTCTCTTGTTCTTTTTGAAATGTTCTTTGAAGTATTTCTTTAGTTGGTGTCTCTATGTAAGAAGCAATGAGACCTTGTGCCTGAGCATAATTTTCAGCTTTGAGCATAGTAATGATCTTTTGTATTTTCTCATCTGTTCTCAGTGGACCGAGTTGTAAAATTTGAAGTTGAATCGTTTCAATATCTGTAATAGATATAGCAAGGTTTATAATACTTAATCTTTTTTTTGTCTGGTTCATTTATGATCCTAGTTTAGGCAATATGCAAAGTATAACAAAACTATGCTTTACAAAAGTGACAATGTTTAGATGTCCTATTTAGACATTACATTTCAATACAGAATCAACCATTCCTCTTGCCATCTGTTCTGTACCTACGAGAATTTCATAGTCAGGAAACTCTTTTGTCAGATCATCTTTTTCTTTAAATTTGTCTACTTTTATGATGACTTTGGTATTTGTCACAACTTGTGTTAGCACATCGCATATCAGATGCAGTTTTTCAGAGTTGTCAAGTGCTACAATTACTACTGCAGAGTCTTTGATATTGACAGATTCTAAAATGGTTTTTTTGGCAGCATTTCCAAATATAACACTTTTACCCTCTTTCTGTGCTTCTTTGACATTGTAAATATTGTTTTCGATCGCAATGTATTTTACTGCACGTTTGTCCAGTTTTTCACATATTTTTCGTCCTAAACGTCCATAACCCAATACAATAATGTGATCGTGTAAGGTTTTGTCCTTATAATTTTCACAATCTACCGCTTCTTTATCTTTTAAAAATAAATTTGCCAATGAAGAGATATTACGTAATACAAATGGAGTAATAACCATAGAGATGGTAATAGTGACAATAAGTATTTGAGAAACTGTAGAGTCTATGAGGTTTTCTTTACCTGCCAATTCAAATACAACCAGACCAAATTCTCCAAGTTGGAAAAGTGCCAAGGCAGTTTTAAGTGCAACTCTTTTACCTGTACTGCGAACAAGTAGTAGAAATATGATAGATATTTTTACTAATGTAAAAAGAAGTAACAGACCTAAAATAGTGCCATAATGAGCTGCTATGATCGAAAAGTCTATCTGCATTCCCACAGTGATGAAAAAGATCCCAAGAAGTAAGTCTCTAAATGGGATCAGGTCAGCTTCAACTTGATGTTTATAACGTGTTTCTGCGATGATCATTCCTGCTATGAATGCACCTAAAGAGTATGAAAAACCTAAAGAGTGTGCAAGAAGTGATGCTCCTATGACCATAAACAGTACGGAACCAATAAAAATTTCATTTGAGTTACTCTTTACTACTTCATTAAAAAATGGTTCAAGTATGAATTTTCCAAATGCCCAAAGTGCTAGAAAAAGGAGTATAGCATCAAAAGCTGTTTGAAAAAGGAGTGAGGACAGAGAGAGATTGTCTGATGACATGATCGTGATCATGAGTAAGATAGGGATAACCATGATATCCTGAAAGATCAAAATACCAAGTGAACGTTTACCATACTCTTTATTGATCTCTCTGTTGCTGTTAAGTATTTTCAGTACTATGGCAGTTGAAGAGAGAGCCAATGCCGCAGCTATGACAACGGATGATTTCACATCAACATTGAACAGATAGGTTGCTATAAGATAAAATACAACCATGCTGATACCTACCTGTAAGCCACCATAGAAGAAAACTTCTTTGCGCATTTTGACAAGATGGTGGATGGAAAATTCCAAACCTATTGTAAACATCAAAAAGACGATCCCAAACTCAGCAATTGTATGTAACTCTTCAGAATTATTTGAGTGAGAGAGTTGTAGGAAATAGGTGATAATAATACCGGTAGCAATGTATCCAATAATTGTAGGTATGTGTAATCTTGTAAGGATCAGATTAGTGACTGTAGCAATAAAAATAGTTAAAACAATAATTTCAAGCATTTATTTTAGATTCACTTATTATAAGTTAGCAGATAAAGCCAGTAAACGGCATGAATTTTCCAAAATAGAGATCTTCTTTGCCATCTCTGTCAGATCTCTATCGTAAGATATCACACCAAAACCTTTTATAAGAAGTAGATGAGTATCATGTTTCTGAAAAAACTGGTGTATTTCATGTGGAGCACGTTCTAGCCAATCTTCTATATTTTTTGGGTCATATACGATCAGATCTCCCAAAACTTTTTTGCCATAATAGTCTTGAGGTGAGACTTTACCATGTTTGAGTGAGTAGGCTGTTGCGTAAGGCGGCATAGTGTAAGAGACATATTTTGCATTTGGCAAGGTCTTATATATGAGTTCATGTATATGTGCATCAGTATTTGCCAAATTCCATCGGTAATCTCTTTTTTGACAATCAAGCTTGATGAGAGACTCTTCTGTAACTTCATCCAAAATAGTCTCTTGTGAGTTAATGAGAAAAGAACTGGCAGTCAATCTTGCAGAAATGGAACCATGATATACAGAGAAAAAGTTTTTATTGAAAAGAGAGAGTGATATATGTTTGATGTCATCGATGAGGTGCTTGTCCATGGTTTGCTTAGCCTTTTCATTATTATTTTGGTATTATAACACTAAAATTAGCGAATAATGAATAGTAAATAGTATATAGTGAAGGAAACAGGTGAAAACTCCCCATATACCAGTACTTTTAGATGAAGTACTAGACAGTTTTAAAGATGTTAATGAAGGCTATTTTGTGGACTGTACTTTGGGGTATGCGGGGCATAGTTCTGAAATGTTGGCTAAATATCCACATTTTAAACACATAGGTATTGACAGAGATGATGAAGCTTTGGCATTTTCAAAAAAAAGACTTGAACCATATGAAGGACGAAGTAAACTTTATAAAGGTACATTCGCAACGGTACTGCCCACTTTAAAAGAAACACCCATTATGGCAATTCTTGCAGATTTTGGTGTCTCCTCTCTGCAGCTTGACAAAAAAGAGAGAGGTTTCTCTTTTGTCTCTGAGACTTTAGATATGCGTATGGATAGCTCTTCTCCTTTGTCTGCGTATGAAGTGGTAAATGATTATCCTAAAGATAAACTTGAATATATTTTTGATACGTATGGTGAAGTACGTTCTTACCGTAAATTGGCAGGTGCAGTTATTGAAGCAAGATCCAAAGCACCCATAGAAAGTGCAAAAGAACTCTCTGAAATAGCAAAACAGGTTATACCTGCCGGAGGGAAAATACATCCTGCTACTTTGATGTTCCAGGCTATTCGTATAGAAGTGAACAATGAACTGGGTGAGATCGAAGGGCTTCTTGATGCCATAGAAGCAAAACATTATGAAGGTGAAGTTGTCTCCCTTATTACATTTCACTCTTTAGAGGATCGTTTGGTGAAGAATCGTTTTAAAAAGTGGAGTACAGCATGCATTTGTGATCCTCATGCTATGCGTTGTACTTGTGGTAAAGATCATGCTATAGGAAAAGCGTTGTCTCGTAAACCTGTCACTGCGACGAAAGAAGAATTAAAAATAAACCCCAGAAGCAGATCAGCAAAATTAAGATCTTTTAAGTTCAATACTTCATCAGGTGAACAGTAGTGGCAAACAAAAAGAAAAGATCAGCACCCAATGGAATTACATTTGGGATGGTCTCTGTGATCGTGATGTCAGTGACTATTGTACTTATACTTACAATGATCAAAATTTATTTAAGCAATCAAATTTATTACGAAAGTAAAAAAGTCAATAAAATGCAAAGAGAAGTCTCAGCACTTAAAGCAGAAAAGGTCATACTTAAACAAAGTGTAGAAGCACTGAAGTTTAAAAACAGGGTAACAGATACTATTTTTGTCATTAATGATTCGGAAATTTAATGATCAGAAAATTCATTACTTTTGCTGTAGATAAACCTATTATCAACCATATCTTAATGGTTTTCATGTTGGTGCTTTCTATTTTTGCATATCGGGATATTCCGAAAGAGATATTCCCTCCATCCTCACTTGATCAGATAAGTGTAACAGGTGGGTATCCAGGAGCATCTGCTGATGTCCTTGATAAAATGGCTGTAAAAAATATTGAAGATGATATTAAAAGTATTTCTGAAGTAGAGAATATAGATACTGTTATTCAAAATGGATTTTTTTCCATCAAAGCAGATATTAAATCAGGCAGTGATAATCTACTGGTACTTGGAGATGTTAAAGATGTCATCGCCAATACAAGACGGGATCTTCCTGCTGATATGGATGAACCCATAGCAAAGATCACGATACATGATTTTCCTCTCCTGCTGATCGCTATATCAGGAGATGTTCCTAAAAAAAGACTTCTTGATATTGCTGAAGATATGAAAAGCAAGTTGAGTGTATATAAAGATCTAAGCGGTATTGATATTAGAGGTGATGCTGATGATGAAGTACTTATCAAAATAGATAATAAAAAACTCTTAGCATACGGTTTGGCAAAAGAGAGTGTATATAAAGCAATAAGCGGGCTTAGTTCTATCTTCCCCATAGGTACCATAGAGCAAAAAGGAAGTCACCTTTACATCTCTACACTCAATGGGGAGAAAAGTGTCAAATCACTGGAATCAGCTTTGATCACTGTAGAAGGTAAGAGAATACGTTTGGGAGATATTGCCAAAGTCAATTTTGGGCTGAGTGAGAGTAACGAAATATCACATTTTAATGGTGTACAGAATATTTCTATCAATGTGAACAAGACCAAAGAAGGTAATGCAATTGCACTTAGCAAGGAGATCAAGAATTTACTTAAAGAAGTGCAAAAGGATTATAAAGATGTAGTGATCGAAGTATATACTGATACCTCTATATGGATCAAAAACAGACTTAATCTTGTCTCATCCAACATTCTTTTTGGATTGATACTGGTCTTTTTAGCACTCTTTATGTCCGTGAACTATAAGATTGCACTGGTTGTGGGTATTGGAATACCGGCAAGTTTCATGATCACCCTGATCTCCGCTGATATGATAGGTTATAGTCTGAATATGCTGACACTTTTGGGTGCATTGATCGCACTTGGTATGCTGGTAGATGAAGCCATTGTTGTGGCTGAAAATATTTACAGACATATGGAGATGGGTAAAACACCGCGTGAAGCTGCCATAGACGGCTCTGTAGAAATGTTCCCTGCAGTACTTACGGCAACACTCACAACAGTATTTGCTTTTTTACCTCTGCTCATACTTTCCGGTGAAATGGGTATGTTCATGAAAGTCCTGCCGGTGATGATCTCTATTTTACTGGTCTCTTCTCTTTTTGAAGCATTTTATTTCTTACCACTTCATTCCAAAGAGTTATTCTCTATGAAAGATGCAAAAGTAGATCATGACAGAAATAACTTTTGGGTAAGACTTGATGTACAATATGAGAAATTATTGCAAATACTGTTAAAAAGAAAAAAACGTTCTCTTCTTTTACTGGTAACATTTATACTCTTATCCACTGCAGGTATGCTTAGCATAACGAAGTTTAAACTTTTTCCTGACTTTGATTCTACGCAAATATATTTGAGCGGCAAGATAGATGTAAATTCAAAACTTGAAGATACGGAAAAATATGTGACAGATTTAGAAAATAAGCTTTTAGCTTACTACCGTAGTCAGGGAGACGGTAAAGGAGAAGTCTCTTCCATTACTTCAATAGTAGGTCTGCTTTTCAATTCAGATCAGACATTTGAAACAGGGAAAAATCTTTTTCATATTTTCATCAATTTACATGAAAAAGCACCGGAGAACTTTTTTGATACTTATTTGAATCCTATATTCTCTTTAGAGTATGACGGCGAAGATATGATAAGAGAAAAAAAAGCACAGGAGATTGCGAAAGAAACGCAAAAAGATGTGGTAGAAGCATTTAGGCAGAAAAAATTGCCTAATGGTGAAAAGCTTTTTTCAGAGATCAATATTTTTGTGCCACAAACAGGGATAGTAGGTCACGATATAGAGATTGGTTTAAATGTACTGGATGAAAAGAAACAACTTCTTGCGATTAATGAGCTTAAAAAAGAACTCTCAGGAATAGAAGGTATTTTTGATGTTACAGATAATGCAAAAGAGGGTGTACAGGAGTTAAAACTCCGTGTGAATGAGTATGGTCAAATGTTGGGTTTCTCTGAAGCGTATGTGACTTCTGTGCTAAAAGGTTCTTTTTTAACAGGTGAATATGGAAAAATGTTCGATGATAAAGGTTTGATCCGTGTACGTATAGAAGATCCAAGTAAAGATGATGACCTTAAAATCAAATCAGTCAAGCTTACTACGCCAGATGGACAATCTGTGGTAAGACTGGATGAAGTGTGTGATTTCATCTATAAAAAATCTTATGTCAAGATCTTTAAAGAAGATGGTGATAGAGTACGCACGGTCATAGCAAGAGTAGAGAGTAAAACCATTTTGGCAACAGAAGTTATGCAAAAGGTAAAACCTCTGCTTGAAAAGTTTGAAAAAGAGGGCATCAAAGTCATCATAAAAGGTGAGGAGAAAGAGAATAATCAAATGAAAAAAGAGATGTCCCAAGCGGCAATTATGGCTATTTTTCTCATCTTTATCTCATTGGTATGGATGTTCAACTCTCTGGTTCTACCACTTATTATCATTTCTACTATTCCTCTTACTATTGTTGGTGCACTGGTGGGTACCTATATCATGGGTATCAATTTGACAATGCCAGGAGTCATGGGAATAATAGGACTTGCAGGGGTTGTAGTAAATGATGGTTTGATCATGTTGAGTTTTATTAGAAATTCCAGAGATCAAAATGAAATGATGGAAAAAGCAGGACACAGATTACGACCGATCTTACTCACATCCATAACTACAGTACTCGGACTCTCAAGTATGATCTTCTTCGCAAGTGGACAAGCACTTATTATTCAACCTATGGCGATCTCATTAGGTTTTGGTATAGCTTGGGCAACGGTGCTTAACCTCTATTATGTCCCTTTAATGTATTCGGTTATTTATAAAGTGGAAGAGAAGTAAAAGAAAATGTTAATTATGAATTTATTTTAGGTGAATAAAATCCCTTATTATGTGTATTTT
>Ga0164318_10004835_pt1 | contig 12997 bp, 8 predicted proteins | sample GuaBasSedimGuay9_FD_113734 | JGI IMG/M metagenome (GOLD analysis project Ga0164318, IMG submission 113734) | Subseafloor sediment microbial communities from Guaymas Basin, Gulf of California, Mexico - Guay9, Core 4571-4, 0-3 cm | ecosystem: Environmental > Aquatic > Marine > Hydrothermal vents >... | reverse complement strand
TATGATGATAGCGCTGCATCACACTACGGTGAAATAAGAGCCGATCTTGAAAGGAAAGGAACGCCTATAGGTGTCAACGATCTACATATTGCCGGGCATGCAAGAAGCCAGGCGCATACCCTTGTTTCAAATAACACAAAAGAGTTTATACGTGTAGAAGGGTTGCGTCTTGTTGACTGGGCAGAAAACTTCAACCCATAGAATACTCGCAGGTTTTTCAGGAGATCACCATGTCGTTTCTAATTTCCAAGACCTTTATGACCTCATCAGCTTTAATGGATGATGATGGAATTTACTCTTTACTCTTTTCTCTTTAGCCACTTATCAATTTCATCTTTATTAAAAATTACCCTATAGATTGAAATACTTTACCCTGTGGTATATCTTTATTCCGATGAGAAAAATTGCTATTGTACTACTGTTTTTATTTACTCTATCCTCTTTGTTCGCTCTTTCCCCTGAGCGTATAATATTTAATGAAGCAGAAAGCAGGTATAAAAATGGGGATTTGGATTTTGCTTTAAGTCGTTATGAAGATTTGATACAGGAATATCCTCTATCAGAGTATGTCGCCGATTCATTTTTTAGAATTGCAGTAATAACATTGCGATCAGATAAAATTGAAGAGGCTGATATTTTATTTGATCGTGTTGAAAAAAGGTACAAAAATACCCGTTTTATAGATTATCTTCCATTCTGGAAGGGTCTAATAAGGTTTAAGCAGAAAAATTGGGAAGAATCTTCTGTTCTTTTTTCCCAGTTTTTGGATAATAATCCCTCCTCGTTAGAGCAGGAAGCATATCTATATTGGGCAAAAGCAGAATTTTCCCTTGGAAGAACAAAGTCTGCAATTTCAATTCTGGATAACTGGTTTGAAATTGCAGATGATATTTATAATAATCCATATTTACTTACATTTTATCTAACATTAATGGAGAAAAATGGAGAGTATAGTCGTGTTATAGCTCATCTGAAAAATATTAAACCTGATAGTTTTGAAAAATCGTGGATGGACAGATTATATTCAATTTATGCAGAAAGTCTTTATAAGTCAGGGCATACAAAGGAATCAGAGGTATATTATAGGAAAATTTTAGACGCAGAACCCGATATCTCTTCAATTGGATTTATTCGTTTGTTTTCAATTTATAAAAATAATACAGATGTGCAAAGAGAGATCTTTGACAATGCACAAATTCAACTTTCCGGCCATCCTCTTATGTTGAATAAATTTTTATTAAGGGTGGGAATTGACAGTTATAATAATGGTCAGTTTGAATTAGCTGCTTCATATTTACGGCGTATCTGGAGAACTGGTAATATTGAAGATATAAATAGTCTTGTTCCTGTCTACCTTGCCAAAATACTTGTTGCAGCTGGTGATAAATCTGGAGCAGAAAATATTCTTTTTACCTATAATAATCAGGTATCTGTTGTTGATGAACTTGTACTATACACCCTTTCCAATGTTCTTGTTGAATCTGAAAATTGGCAGGATGCAGAGTTAAATTTAAAGAATTTTCTTTTTTCTTTTCCAAACTCAGAATATTATAGTAATGCAGTATGGATGTATGCATATACTCTTTACAAATCAGGTCAATTTAAGGAAAGCCGGTCTGTAATAGATTCTGTTCTTGCTGAGGGGCGGGGAGGGGATTATACAAACGATTTTATTCTTTTAAGTGCCCGGGTTTATATAAAACTGGGTAATATGCAATATGCACTTGCTATGTTCAAAGAATACCTCCCTTTTGATAATAATAATTTAGAAATATGGTTTGATATAATTAAACTCCAGTTTAATTTAGGTCAGTATAATTCTGTATCTGACAGTTTAAAAAATATTGAGAAAATACTTATTAAAGACCAGAATAATCCCTATTTTTCACTTATATATTATGTTGCAGGTCTTGGAAATATTGCAGAAGGAATGTATGAAGAGGGTTTGGCAAAGCTGAATAGAGTTGAGGATGAAAAATTAGTAAGTAATAGTCTGGAAAGTATTACCTCTTATCTAATCTACTATAGGGGATGGGCTGCATATAAACTGGCAAATTATCTTGAGTCTTTCAAATTGTTCCAACAGGTTTCATCAAATTATCCTGAAAGCAGTGTTTTCCTTGATTCGCTATATTTTGCAGCCTGGTCAGCTTATCTTTCAGAAAATTATTCCCTTGCTTCAGAATATTTTGCAAATTTTAGTAAAGTTGCACCAGACAGAGATAAGGCAAAGGGATTATTTTTTTATAGTAAATCAATGTATTCAGAAGCAAATTTAACTGAAGCAGAATTGATATTTCAAAATATATATACTAAATATCCCCATAGTGAGTATGCAGATGATGCCATGTTTGAACATGGGAAAATCCTTGAAGAGCTTGGAAATAATAGCCTTGCAGTATCTACTTATCTTGAATTATACAACAGATATAAAACTAGTTCTTTGGCAGAAGAGAGTTTGTTTAGAATTGGTGAGATCTATTATTCAATGGGTGATTATTTAAAAGCCCAGGAAGCCTTTTATTTTCAGCGGCAAAAATATTCTGGTGGTAAACTTGGGGACGTTTCTCTTTTTTGGGGTGCTGAATCAGCAGAAAAAATGGGAAGAACTTATGGAGCTATACTTCTTTTAGAGAAGCTTCTGGAAGAATATCCTGAGAGTAGTTTTAGACCTAATGCTCTGCAGAAAATAGCTTTTCTTTATGCAGAAGAGGGGGAGTACAGTAAATCTCTAAATTATTATAGCGATTTCCTAACCAGTTTTTCTGATTATGATTCTGCCGATGCTGTACGTACCCAAATTAAAAAACTGAACCTTCTTCAAAGTGGGGCAAATGAGGCTGAAGCAGAACTTCTGGTGCTTATAGAAGAAAAAGGAACCCAAACAAGTGAATCCCGGGAAGCCTATATAAAATTAGCAAAGATGTATTTGTATAAGTTTAATGGTAAAGAAGAAAAAGCTTTCGATTTGTTATCGAGTATATCATTATTAAGAGGTAAGTATCCTTCCATTGCAGCTAAGGCTGTTTACTACCTTGGGGATTATTACTCAATAAAAAAAGATTATACTAAAGCTGCTAATTATTTTGTTGATGCTGCAGCTCTATATCCTGATGATTCTGATCTTACTGGTGTTTCTCTTTTAAGAGCATCTGAAATGTCTGTCGCTGCAGGAGATTTTCAAACAGCAGAAAAAATGATTAATCTTTTAGAGATTAATTTTCCTTATTCCGGATGGCTTGAAGAGGGTAGGAAAAATTTGGAGAAAAATCGATGAAAAAAATAATTTCTCTAATAATTTTTAATATTGCTTTTTATGTATATGGAATTGATGAAGTTCCATCTTCAATTGAATTGATAATTCCAACTGTAATAGTTGAGTTTGAAGATGATCTGGAAACTGTTATGGAATTAAAAGTACCTGATTATAATGATATTATTCTACCTGACTTTGAAATATCTATTCCATATCCCCAGGATATGACTATCGAAGATATTGACTTTGACCTTCCTTTGCCAGATTTGGTTGAATATAGTTACATAGAAAAATCTTCTTTTTTTAGTGAAGGTATTCTTGGTATTGGAAGTAGAAATAATCTGATTGGGAATATATCTCTTTTTCGTCTTGGTAAGGATCTAAGGTTTTCTCTTTCTTTTTCACATGATGGTCTTGATGGATTTGGGAAAAATCCTGCAGGAATGGGTTTCTTTTCAAGAAAGGAGGCTTTTGAAGGTGATTTTAGAAATGGGGATGAATCTTTTTTAATAACAGGAGCCGGATCAGTTATAGAAAATGAAGAGGGGCTTCAGGGGCAAACATCTTCCTATACATCTGTTATACATCGTTTAAGCAGTTTTGAACTTGGATTTTCCGGTAGTGATGTTTTTTCCTGGAACGGGAAATTAGGTTTGAACATGGCAGGAAAAACTTTGACAGGAGAGATCCCTCTTAAAAGTGAAGAACTCATTCTCTCTCTTGACAGTAAGCTGTCATGGCAAAAAAAATGGTTTAATATTTCTATAAATGGTAATTATGTTTTTGACAGGCTTATTAGGGTTAATAATAATATATTTAGATCTAATCTTGAGATGGGATTAACTCTGGATTTCCTGGATATAGCTGCTGTTGGAGGAGTGTTCTGGTATCCTGGAATTTCTCCTGTCTATCCTTTTTCATTTTCCCTGGATGGTGCTTTTAGTGAATTTTTGCGTTATCAAAGTTCTGGAGGATACCAGGTTGAAACTTATTCAAACTATGACACCTGGAATGACTCCCCTTACAGTGAAGTATCCGCAGGTATTAATAAGGGATGGTTTTGGAACGGTCAAATAGTTATTCCCCCTTTTTCAAATACTGAATTGGGATTAAGGTGGGATTACCGTTTTTGGGATAGTTTAATTTCTACAGATCCCAATGAATTTGACTCCTCAAATGGTTTATTTGGTGTTGTAACATCCCAGGGGAATTATCTTGATTTATCGCCATTTATTCAAGTTTCTCTTCCCTGGCGATTGAATCTGCTATTTGGGTGGAATGGTCAGGTTCTTTCAGGTAAAAATTTACTGGAACCTGTACAGTCTGTGTATACAGAAATTATTTATAATTCAGATAATTATGGTTTTTTTATAACAGGGAATTATAGCCTGGAACCATTTGTTCTTGTTCCTTCACTTTCAATGGGCATAAACTATACTCTTACAGAGGGTGTTGTACTTAGTCTTGAAGGTGAAGATGTTTTAGGTTTTTTTGCTGAAGATAGAATTAAAATTGGTAACTATATTGAAGAAGGTGGAACTTTCTCACTTTTAACAAAAATTTCTTTATAAAGTTTGATTTCAAGGAGTTAATTTATATGTTTTTAATGATTGCAAAGGGCGGCCCTATAATGGTGCTGATTATTTTCTTATCTCTGGTTGCCGGGGTCATAATTATTGAACGATTGTTATTTTTTCGTAAAATTAGAATGGATGAAGAGAAATTTATTGGCCGTCTTAAATCTGCAATTCAAAAGAGTCATTATGACGAAGCACTTGATATATGTGCTAATAATGCAACTCCTCTTTCTAACTTAATGAAGGTTGGTATAGAGCATAGAAGTTATGGAAAAACTGAAATTAAAGATTCAATTTTAGCAGCAGCTAATTTAGAGGTTCCCCAGTTAGAAAGATATCTTACATCACTGGGAACAATTGCTCATATTTCTCCCCTCCTGGGTCTTCTTGGAACAGTTACTGGTAATATTAAAGCATTTGGTGTTCTTGGTAATTTTGGTTCGGTTGCAGATCCTTCTCTCCTGGCTACAGGCATCTCAGAAGCCTTACTTACAACAGCTGCAGGTATTATTGTATCAATACCTGCTATTGTTTTTTATAATTATCTGGTGGGAAAAGCAAATAATACAATTATTAATTTAGAGAATAGAGTAAATGATCTGGTTCTTTTTTTTGAGGCAGGAGAGTAATGGTTTTTAAGCGCCGTCTGAAACCTGCTGCAAGTGTGGATCTTATTCCTATGATTGATGTAATTTTTCAACTTGTAGTTTTTTTTATGGTGTCCAGTACATTTATTATTACTCCTGGGATTCCTTTGGAATTTCCGGATTCTACTACCGCTGAACCTGTTGTAATTACTAAACTTATTGTAACTATAGTTTCTGAAAATGAACTTTATCTCAACGAGGATCGTACGTCTCTTTCCCGTCTTCCTGAACTTATAAATTCTCTTTCTGAAAATTCCGAACAGGATATCCAGAGTGTAATTTTAGAAGGAGATCGCAGAGCTTCTTACAGTTTACTGGTAAATGTTCTGGATATTCTTAGAGAAAGTGGTTTTACTGGTATTAATTTACGAATGAAGGATCCTGGAAATTGATAAAATCAGATTCCAACCGTTTATTACAAGCTCTTATAATAAGTATTGTATTTCATATATTAGTATTTTTTGGTATGAATATGATGGACTGGTTTAAGGAAGTAGATATCTCCCCAGGGTTACCACCTGTCACTCTTAGAATTGAAAAATTTAGCCAAAATATTGAAGCTCCTATAACGGTTGATGCTCCAGTAATAGATGATGTGGATAAATCTGAATCTTCACCGATTCCAGTTCCGAAAGAAACTGAACAGGTGAAAAAGGAATTAAATAGTTCTGATTCATCTTCTGTTCGCCAGGTAAGTACTCCTAAGAAAGTTGAATATAATGCCTATGCTGATCTCAGTAGTGATAATTATTCCAGTATTTTTTCCGATGAACCTGATCCTCTGGAAAAAGGAGTTGAAAAAACTCCATATGTTCCTTCAGATAAAAATGAAATTGTACTGGAGAAAGTAGATTCTTCAAGGGGTTATGAAGATGAGGCAACTGTACCTGCAGCTAATAATGCTGATACAAGAGTTGTTTCTGGAGAAGCTATAGATGACCTCATTCAACGTTTAGATAAAGAGAGAGACTCTGGTATTGATACCACTCCTGAACCTATAATTAATGAAAATAATCATATTAAATATAATGAGTTTCCTGTAGAATTTAGCAATTCCCAAGTTAACCGGTATTTGGAAAATAAACCCACAGTTAATATCCCTGCAGAATTTTCCAGTTATATATCATCAGAAATAACTGTCATTGTTAAATTTTATTTAAATGCAAATGGAATATTACACCGCTTTGACATGATAAGGGATTCGGGGTATTCTGAAATTGACAGTTCTATCATATCCGAGCTTAGAAAATGGGTGTTTAATACAGATTCAGGATCTGAAGATGTGGAAGGAACTGTTACTATAATACTCAAAGGCAAATAAATTATATGAAGATAAAAGCTGTTGGTTTTGATATAGACGGTACTCTATATCCAAATTATGAAATGTTCTTAATGTCATCTCCTTCTTTTCTAAGTCATCCCCGTTTAGTTTTGCATTTCGGAAAAATACGAAAAGAGATTAGAAAAACTGAGTTTTCCGGTGATTTCAGGGAGACTCAATCCCGGCTTCTTGCCTATTCAATGAAAATATCAAAGGAAAAAGCTGCTGACTTAATAGAACGTCACCTTTATCAGAAATGGGTATATTCTTTTAAGGGTGTCAGACCTTTTAAAACTGTACGACCGGCATTACTCTCTTTGCAGCGGGATGGTATCAGGCTTGGAGCATTATCAGATTTTCCTGTAGAAAAAAAACTGGATTTTTTAGGATTATCAGATTTAATGGAGATTGCTTTTTCTTCGGAAGAAACTGGTTATCTAAAACCTCATAAGGCTCCATTTATAAATTTGATTAGTCGATTTGGATTAAATCCGGATGAGATCCTTTATGTTGGGAATAGTTATAAATATGATATATTAGGTGCAAAAAAAGTAGGTCTGCGTACTGCCCATTTAATTAAAAAACCGGATCCTGATAGTCAGGCCGATTTTTCATTCTATTCATTTTTAGAGCTTCGGGATTGGATAAAATCAATAAATAATTGACAACTTTTCATTCATAGGTAACAATAATGGAGGATTGGAGAGGTTTATGGAATTCACAATTGGAAATATTATAACCCTTCTTGTAGTTGCAATTGTATTGGCAGTCTATAGGCAGTTGGATAAAAATAACCGTTCACTGGAAAAAATAAAGCGATATTCTGAAAAAATAAAAACTGAACTGGATTCTTATATAGACAGTAAAACAGTTGAAGTAAAGAATTTTGCTATTGAATTGGATGTTCATCAGGAAACAGGAAAGGCAATATTAAACAGAATTTCAAAGGCTGAAGAGCATTTGGAATCAAAAGCTGCTTATATTGAACAGATGTATAACAGAATAAATGAATACGACAAGGCTTTAAATGAACTTACACAGATGACAGGTAGGGTTCAGGATAATTTGGACAGGCTGCACGAAGAATCAGAATTTGTAGATAAAGTTGGCAAAAGGGTAAAAGAAGCTGGTTTAGGAATTCTTAAACTGGAAAAAGATATTCCTGTATTAAAACATGAATTTGCGAAAGAAAATATTAAAGAACTGAAGCTTGTAAGGTCAGTCGTTTTAAAAGATACACAAAAAATTATATCACATATTAAAAATGAAATTGATTCCAATGAGAAGAAGATTACTGATTTTACGAATGTTATAAATGAATTGGACAAATCTAAAGAGGTAATGAAAGACGAAACTATAAAATCTCTTCAGAATTTTCTGGATGAACAGGTATATAAAACTGAGCAGTCAGGTGAAAAATATACAGCAGAACTTTTGAAAAGATTTGAAATAATACTTGCGAAAAAATCTGAGGAAGCAGAGTCCATTGAAGTTGATATGAAGAGATCTTTTGATAAAACTTCGGAATATATTGCTTCTGCAATGGATGAAACGGATCAAAAAGTTGTTCAGTTTAAGAATAAGATCAAAGAAATTGAAGTTGTATATACAAAATCTCTTAATAATGCTGCAGATAGAGGAATGGCTTTGGAAGATGAGGCATTTGAAAGTGTCAAACAAAAAATATCATCGGATCTCGAAGGTTTTAAAATTGAATATGATAAGAGTTTAGCAGCTGTTAATAGTACTGTTAGTGGAAAATTATCCGGTTTTGGAACTGTTTATGAGGAAGTTTCAGCAAAAAATAAGGAAGCTCTGGAAAAATTATCAAAAGACCTGGAGTCTTCTGATAAAACGGTTAGGGATCGTATTTCCAATGTAGAGTCAAGAGTTCATGATTACGAAGATAGTATTAACTATAAATTTACAAAATTGGAAGCTATAAGCGCAGATCTTAATTCCCTGGAAGGGAATCTTAGAATTTCAATGGAGCAGACAGCTCATAATATTGAAGCCGATTTTCTTGATTACACAAAGCAGCAGGATCAGACTCAACTGGCTTATAGGCAGAAGCTGTCTGATGAAATGAAGGAATTGGATGGTGGTTTAAATAGTCTTGAGCTGGAACTCAATGGCCTGAAAACAAGGGCATATGAGAATGTTGCCAAAGGTCTAAAGGTTTTTGAAGATGATTTCTTTTCCGATTTAAAAAATAAAAATGTTGTAATGGAAGAAAAAATTATTGAGTGGCAGGGTGCTATTGATAAAAATTTGGAAGAATTGGCCAGATCTGGTGAAGATAATCGCCAACAAATTGAAAAAGACTATAGTGATAAGCTTAAGGATAAATTAGAGGAGCTTCAGGAAAGAGTTTTTGCAAATCAGGCAAAATTTGAAAGTCAGGTTTCAGATTTTCAGAGCCGTGTTGAGGAAAGGATGAACCATTCTGATTCAGCTGTAGATTCTATTGAAGAATCTATTAAAAAGAATCTTGTAGAGATAGAAGAGAGAGCTAATGCTTCTTTTTTAAGAGAATTTGTTGAATTTAATACAGGTGTAAGTTCTCAGCTGAAAAAATCAGAAAGAGATATTGATGCTAAATTAATTAGTATTGAGCAAATAGTAGATCAAAAAGGGAAGGAGTTGTTAAGTTTTACAGAGAATTCCCAATCTGATGTAACTGTTTGGCAGGCAAAAATACTTCAGGAAATGAAAGAAGCTGAAGATGAGATGAAATCAGGGTATGGTGATTTCAAAAAAGAAGTTTTTAGTAATATTTCTCAAATAAAGAATGATTTTGAGTCTCAAAAAGAAGATTTAATAATTAACACTCAGGACGAGAGAGCCAGGATTAAAAATGAGTTAAAGGAGAATGCTGCAGGTATTATTCAGCTGCAGACAGATCTTAGGACAAAAACAGATAACTCTGTCGAAAATTTTAATAGGGAATATGATACATTTATTCTGGAAATACAAAAGAAAAATAGAGATATGCTGGTAGAGTTTGATAAAAAGGTAAAAGAATTTAGATTGATATCCGGGGAGACCAGGGAAAAAACAGATCAGCTTCAGAAGAAGCTTTATGGTAAGATTGAAGAGAACTATAAAATACTTGCTGTAAATCTACAGGAAATTGATAAACGTCAAAAGGGTTTTATTAATCAAACCAAGATATTTGATCGTGCCGATTCTCTGAAGGTAAGCTTACAGGAAGCTATTGAGGATCTAAAGTCAGAACTGGTTAAGGTTGAAGCGCAAAGTAATGAAGCCAGAGAGATTGAACGTAAATTTGGATCAATTAAAAAGCTTGGAGATGAAGTAAATGTTAAGCTTAGTCGTTTTCTTGGGGAAAAACGTCGTATAGAAGAGATGGAAGGTGATTTTAAGAAGCTTATTATTATTTCACAATCAGTGGATAGTAAATTGAGACAGGTTACAAATTCTCATGATGATCTACAGGCTATTCAGATTAAAATCAGGAATCTTGAAGAACTGGAAAAAGAGATATCTGTGAAATTTGATCGGTTAGAGAAAAAAGATCAGGTAATTGAAAATACTACTATAAATGTTGATAAAAATTTCCAGCAACTTAGCGATCTTGACGAACAAATAAAAACACTTAGTGAGGAAGTTTCAAATATCCCTGAGACAATTCATGGCTTAACTTCCAAAATTGAACTACTTTCACGAAATAAGAAAAAAGCTGATGATACTGCAAAACAGGTTGAATCTCTGGATGGACTTCTTAAAGATATTGAAGAACGAATTGAAAATATGCAAAAGGCACGGGAGTGGTTGGCAAAAACAGAAACACGCCTTGAGGAAGTTTCCAAACAGGCCCAGGAACAGGTTAAACTACTGGGTTCAATTCTTAAAGATGGTGATAAGACAGCGAAAGGTGCTCCTTCCATGGGAGCAAGGGATGTTGTTACCCGCCTGGCACATCAGGGATGGTCTATTAAAGAGATTGCCAGTACTACAAAACTGTCCCGTGGTGAAGTAGAACTTATTCTGGAACTCCTGCCTAAAAAATAATTGTAGGATGCCCAAGCAGGGGCATCTCTACGTAACAATTGATATATTTTTTCACAAAAAAGCTTGACCCTTCCTATGTTGATTAGTATTTTATGGCATACGATAAATCAATAGAATATAACAATTACGATTAACATAACGAGGGTGGTATGTCTAAGAAGCGAAATAAGGAGAAAGAGGAAATTCCTCAGGATGATCTTCCGGAAAAGGAATCTGAAGAAAAAAATACTATTGCTGAGGATGATATCAGTGAAGAACAGGTAGAAAAATCTGAAGAAGAAAAATTACAGGATATAATTAAATCTCTGGAGGATGAAAATAGTTCTTTAAAGGATCAAATCCTAAGAAAACAGGCCGAATCAGACAACTATAGAAAACGTATTCTACGAGAGAAAGAAGATTCAATTAAGTATGGTAATTCTAATTTATTGTTGGATTTAATAACTATAATTGATGATTTTGAGAGGGCCATTAAGGCTTCCCAGGAAGCCACCGATCCGAAAAGCTTTCATTCAGGTATCGAGCTTATTGAAAAACAGTTTGTAAGTATGCTGGACAGAAACTGGAGTTTAAAGAGAATGGTAGCTATAGGTGAGGAATTTGATCCTCAGTTACATGAAGCCCTGGGAATGGAAGAGAGTTCTGAATATGACAAACAGACTGTAATTGAAGATTATCAGAGTGGATATATTCTTCATGACAGAGTGCTTAGACCTGCAAAGGTAAAAGTTGCTATGCCAATAGCTGATAGCCCGGAAGTTGAGGCTGAAGCGGTAAGTGATAAATAATCATGGTAGTATCCATGTGTAATAATATTAGTAATAAGAGTTAGGAGATAAAATAATGGGAAGAATAATTGGTATTGACCTTGGAACAACAAATTCATGTGTTTCAGTAATGGAAGGGGGGGAACCTGTTGTAATTCAGAATGCTGAGGGGCAGAGAACTACTCCGTCTATTATAGGATTTACAGCAAAAGATGATCGCCTTGTCGGGCAGCCGGCTAAAAATCAGATAGTAACTAATCCGGAGAATACGGTGTACTCAATTAAAAGATTTATGGGTCGTCGTTTTTCTGAAGTTCCGGATGAAATTAAGATGGTTCCTTATGCTATAAAAGAAGGTCCCGGTGGTGAAGTCCATGTAGGTATTCATGGTAAGGACTTTTCTCCTCAGGAAATATCAGCAGCTACTTTACAGAAAATGAAAAAAACAGCAGAGGACTATCTTGGCGAATCTGTTACAGAAGCAGTAATTACTGTTCCTGCTTATTTTAATGACGCTCAGCGTCAGGCAACCAAGGATGCAGGTAAAATTGCAGGACTTGAAGTAAAGCGTATTGTAAATGAACCAACAGCAGCAGCTCTTGCATATGGTTTTAATAAAGATAAAAAAGAGGAAAAAATAGCCGTTTATGACCTTGGAGGTGGAACTTTTGATATTTCCATACTTGAACTTGGTGACGGTGTTTTTGAGGTAAAAGCTACTAATGGTGATACCCATCTTGGTGGTGATAATTTTGATCAGCGTATTATTGAATGGCTAATAGAAAGCTTTAAGAAAGATTTTGCTATTGATCTGTCCAAGGATAGAATGGCTCTTCAGAGATTAAAAGAGGGTGCGGAAAAAGCAAAAATTGAACTTTCCAGTACTCATTCTACAGAAGTAAACCTCCCTTTTATTACTGCAGACGCTTCCGGGCCAAAACACCTTCAGTATACTCTTACCCGGGCCAAATTTGAGCAGATGGTAAGTGATCTTGTAGAGGGAACAAAAAACCCCTGTTTAAATGCTTTAAAAGATTCAGGGCTTTCTCCTTCAGATATTGATGAAGTTATATTAGTAGGTGGTTCTACAAGAATACCTGCAGTACAGGAAGCAGTTAAGAGTTTATTTCAGAAAGAACCTCATAAGGGTGTAAATCCTGATGAAGTTGTTGCCATGGGAGCAGCTATTCAGGGAGGAATTCTTGGTGGTGATGTAAAAGATGTACTTCTTTTAGATGTTACTCCATTGTCTCTGGGTATTGAAACATTAGGTGGTGTCTCGACAAAACTTATTGAAAGAAATACTACTATTCCCACACGAAAGAGCCAGACTTTTTCGACTGCGGCAGATAACCAGACAGCAGTTTCTATAAGTGTACTTCAGGGTGAACGGG
>Ga0164318_10004833_pt1 | contig 12997 bp, 10 predicted proteins | sample GuaBasSedimGuay9_FD_113734 | JGI IMG/M metagenome (GOLD analysis project Ga0164318, IMG submission 113734) | Subseafloor sediment microbial communities from Guaymas Basin, Gulf of California, Mexico - Guay9, Core 4571-4, 0-3 cm | ecosystem: Environmental > Aquatic > Marine > Hydrothermal vents... | reverse complement strand
TTGTAACGTGTATCTTGGGTGTTATTGTTCTATTTGCTATCTACAGGGCTCTGACGTATAAAAAACCGGCTAAGGAGAATGTAGAATGCCCGAGGTGCGGGATGATCCTTCCCATGGGAACCAAGGAGTGTCCGGTTTGTGGGAATAAAATATAGCTATCTCGCACCCACCCCCCTCTCCATCAATGAGGTGTATCTCGTTATCATCGTGGGTATGATCGTTTCCGGGCCTACTGGCACTATATGAATTCCGTATCTGACCAGATCGGCCTTCATGAAATTCAAATTTTCGATGTATTTCTCCTCTGCGGCACTTGCTATCATTCTGGTGGTTTCATCCTCGAATCCTTCAAACCTGGGTGGAAATGTATAAACGATAAGTACCCTGTGTTTTCCAGCAACAGCCAACTTTAATGCCCTTTTGATTTCCCCATAATCGGAATTCAGATCCGAGATCAGAATGATAAATGCCCTTCTCTTTATCAATGGGATCAATCTATCGAATGACTTCTTAAAATTCGTATTTTCTGATGAATCTATAAAAGCCAATGATTCCAGTATCTTAGAGAATTGCCCCCTTCCAGAATTTGGGGGGAGATAGTGCTGCAGCGAGTTTGAGAATATACAAAACCCCAGGAGATCGCCCCCCTTGAGTATTATATGGGACAGGAGAATAGAGGCATTAACTGCCTTGTCAAGCATTGTATTCTTTAGCTCTCCAGAATACATCGATCTGCCGCAGTCTAGGGCTATTATGACCCTCTGTCTTCTTTCAGCCTCGAACTCCCTCGTAAATAATTTTCTGAATCTCGCGGTTGCTTTCCAGTCAATATTCCTAAGATCATCCCCCTGGACGTATTCTCTTAAACCAAGGAATTCTGTACCAAAACCCCTGTGCCAGCTCCTTCTCAACCCATAGATCAATTCAGAGACCCTCCTCCTGGATGCCAGATCAAATTTCTTTACGTTCGCTATACCTGGAAATACAATCACATCGTCCTTATCTCCAATTGTCTTATATGTGTAAAAAAGATCAAAGGGATCAATAAACCTTACCCGGGTTGGCCCTATCCCAAAGACACCCCTTACAATCGGCTTTATCAGATAGGAAAGGGTTAATGACCCCTCAGCAGTTCCCTTATTTTTTCCGGAGATATCAAATACTCCAGGGATTAGATCCTCTGCCTCGAATTTTAATTTAGAGGGCAATTCAACCCTCAGGTCACACTTAATTTCAGAACCCAAAAAAACCCTGTTTTTACTCAGCTTCCTTTCTGACGTGATCTCTACCTTTTTGATCGATTTTACGAAGAATATGTAGGATAATAGAAGAAAGGAGACGATCGATGAGGAGAAGATAATGAGGTAGATATTGAAAAGGAGAACCCCCAAAATTCCCAATAATAGGGCGAATGTAGAGATTATGAAAAAATTTCTTGACAGCATTTTATTTTGGAACCGGAACATCAGTCAATATCTTTGATATTATATCCTCCACGTTGGCGCCCTCTAATTCGGATTCCGGTTTCAATAATATTCTATGTCTGAGTACAGAATGTGCCAATGACTTGATGTCATCTGGTATTACAAAGTCTCGTCCATACAGCACCGATCTACTTCTTGAGCTATCTAGAAGGGCTATAGATGCCCTCGGGCTGGCCCCCAGTAGAACCTCGGGTTGTTTTCTCGTTCTGTCTACGATCTCTATGATATAGGCCATTAACTCTTTAGTTATATGCACCCGCTTTGTCTCTTTCTGCAGAGAGATAATGAGGTCTATTGGTATTATCGTATTAATTTCTGGGAGCTCTCCGCTCAACTTTGTTTCAAGTATCTTTATTTCATCTTCTTTGCTGGTGTAATCCAAGAGTAGTTTGAACATAAAGCGGTCGACCTGCGCCTCTGGTAAAGGATAGGTTCCTTCCATCTCTATCGGATTCTGTGTCGATAATACTATAAATGGCTCCGATAATTTATGAGTTACTCCTTCAATAGTTACCTGTCGCTCTTGCATGGACTCGAGCAAGGCCGATTGGGTCTTTGGCGGTGCCCTGTTTATCTCATCTGCCAATAGAATATTGGTAAAAATGGGTCCCTTTTTTAGATGGAACTCCCCCCTGTTGGGATCCCAAATCGTCGTACCTATAATATCCGCCGGCAATAGATCTGGTGTAAATTGAATCCTCTTAAATTCACACCCCAGTGTTTTTGAGAGGATATTGGCAAGAAAGGTCTTTCCTATCCCCGGGACGCCCTCCAACATTACATGACCCTTTGACAGGAGCGCAATTAAAATATCTTCAAGAACCTCATCATAGCCTATGACTACCTTTCCAACCTCGTTGAGTACTAATCTATACACATCCGATATATCATCCGTATCCGATAACTCATTAATCATCTTATTACCTCCATTATTAAATTAACTCGAGGTTATAAAGTAGGTCATTAAGTGCCCCCTTATCCTGTAGCGGCCTCTTATAATTTCTAATTCTTTTATACGTTTCCGGGCCTAATAAATTCATCATACCAATTCCAAGATTGCTACACGCAATCCTCAGGGCAGTATAGCTCTCGGAATCATATTTCAAAAAGCATAAGACCTTTTTGTATCTATGGCCGTGGACCCCGAGATAGTTCTCAATTCGCTTCGATGTTACCTCTATGTATCTCTTTTTTATCTCCTCCGTCTCCAGCTTTTCATCCCAGTTGTATGCATTAAAGGGATAATAATTTTCAAATTCTCTGGGAATTAGGCCCGCGTTACTTATCATTACCTCGTGAATTTTCCTCCTTAAATTTGATTCATTCAATTTTTTTATTATTTTTCTGTGCGTCTCTGATGCGGAGTAAGGCTTTCTGCGGGAGCACGGAAGAAACAGGAGGATCTCTTTGTCTCCTGGAACCTCGTACCATCTTAAAAGGTAATCCTGCCAGACCTCAAAGTGTGGATGCGTCAGGTATCGCTCCCCAACCCCCGACAGGTCTTCCCTCAATTCGGGTGGAAATTTTGGGATGAATCTGAATGTTTCCACATCCACTTCTATCTTCGGGTTGTCCTTCCACCTATTCACTACCCCGTAAAATTCATCCCTGCTCAGGAAATTCCATTCGCCCCTGATCCACATCTTCATCAACCTCGACCTGTAATGGGGCAGTAAATTTATCAGAACAATTGAATCGGAAAATTTTAATGCGTATTTAACGGAGTCATCAAGACTCTTCCTTATATCATCTACAAAGGGTAGATTCACCAGAAGATATGTCCTAACCCTCGCATTGTGTGAATGCAATAGCTTGGAAGCCATTTCAAAATCCCGGAGATGAAACCCCTTGTTTATTTTGTCTAAGATCCCGTCATCCGCGATCTCCAGGCCAATAGAAACCTCCAGTTCAATACCCTCAAATTCCTTCAATACATCTCCCCTTACGAATTCTGGACGAGATTCGATGGTCAATTTTTTTATCCCGGATTCTCTACACTTCTGAATAAAGTATCGCCTTCCCTCCACGGATATTTGCTCTTCATCGAGAAAGCTTCCCGAACCAAAGACCTTTATATGATCCACATCTGGTTCGAGTTTACCGAAGAGTGAATCGAATTCATTCCTGAGATTTTCGATCGAGGGTTCCTTACCTTTTATCCTACCGTAACCGCAGAATAGGCATTGATGCCATGCGCAACGTCCAAATTTCATCAGAAATATCCTCTCAGACATTTTATAACGTCAAAAACAGAATTGATAAGATCAGGCTGACCCCCTCATCAGCTTTGCTTCATCCCTCAGCCTCCTAAGCTCTCTCTTCAGGAGCTCCGCTTTCTTCATCTCTTCGATTTCCTTTATCCTCTTTAAGGCGTCCTTTGATAACTTAAGCTCGATTCCACCCAAGAATTTTGAATGTATCTCAATTATACCATCCCTCTCCAATCTCTTCGACCATTCCCTGATCGTTTCCACATCAACTCCCAACTCTTGAGCTGCTTTTTTGGCCTCAATTTTTTTGACCCTCTGGATCAATTCTCTCAGATCATCTATTTCTGCTGGTGGTCTCTCCGTGGGTGGTCTCTCCGTGGGTGGTCTCTCCGTGGGTGGTCTCTCTGCTGGTGGTCTCTCTGCTGGTGGTCTCTCTGCTGGTGGTCTCTCTGCTGGTGGTCTCTCTGCTGGTGGTCTCTCTGCTGGTGGTCTCTCCGTGGGTGGTCTCTCTGCTGGTGGTCTCTCCGTGGGTGGTCTCTCTGCTGGTGGTCTCTCCATAACGAGCACTTTTTCCTTCTCTGCCAGCTGTGCTTCCTCCCTTTCTCTCCTTTCTATTTCCTCCCTTATTCGCCTTAGTTCGGCTTCCTCCCTCTCTCTTCTCTCTAGTTCCTTCTCCCTCATAATCAGTTCTTGTTCCTTTTCCGCAAGCTCCAATCCCTTCTTCTTTAATTCTTCTTTACCCTCAATCTCCTTACTCCATCTCTTAAATAAATTCTCTAATTCCACAGCTTTCTTATTCAATATATTGTTCCTCTCCTTTATCTTTTCTTTCTCCTCGGCGATTATCTCCTTTTCGTTAGCTATCCTTCGCTCTGTCTCCCTCAACTCTTTCTCCCTTTCATCTAAGGCTTTCTTCCTTTTCATTATATCCTCGATCTCTTCCTGTATATTCCCACCCCTGCTTTTAATCTCCCCCCTGATCCTATTTATCTCCGTCTCTCTCTTCTTTAATTCTAATTCCTTTCTTTCTATAGCTTCCTTTTTATTTCTAATTTCACCCTCCATGCTGGACACAATCTTCTCTCTATTTTTCAACTCTAGATACTTTCTTTCTATAGCTTCCTCCCTTCTGTTTAGTTCCATCTCTTTATCACTCACGGCGATGTCCTTGCTTTTGATTTCATCCATTTTCTTCCCTATATCTCTCTCCATGTTCCTTAACTGCTCTTCAATTCTTTTCAGTTTGCTCTCCTTCCTCTTCAATTCATCAGTATCCCTGATGAGTTTCTCTTCTTTATTCGCTAGCTCTTTTTGCATGGCTCTGAGTTTTTCTTCGGCAGCACTAAGCGCCTTTTCTCTCTCCATGAGCCTCCTCTCCATGTTCTTAAGTTCAATGAATCTTTGCTCTGGTTCATCGATTTTTTTCTTTTTTTCCAATAGCTCTTTCTCTACTGTTCTCAGCCTCTTCTCAAGATCCATTAACTCCTCCTTTTTTCCCTTTAATTTTTCATTCTCCATTAGAAGCTTCTCCTCTCTTTCTTTCAGGCTTCTTTGCATGTCTTTCAGGGTTTCTTCTATCTTCTTTAATTTCTCCTCTTTAATTCTTAGTCTATTCTCAACCTCTCTCAATCCCATTTCCTCGCTAAAGAACAGCTGTAGATCCTCTTCCTTCTCCCTTAATTCCCTCTCTCTGTGCGCTAATTCTGCCGCCTTCCTCTCTAATTCCTGTTCTTTTAACTTCAACTCGTCGACCATCTTCCTCGGTTTTATCATAACAAATTGATATGATATTCTATTTTTTGTTTTTCTGTATAATATATCTATTTACATTATATCAACCAATTAATTTATTTTTATATTATATTTGCTTTTAATTACCTTCCTTATCCCCTCCGCCCTTTTCTCCCCAATGCCTTCAACCTCCATCAGCTCCTTCTTGGAGGCATTCATTGTGTCGATCACGCTACCGAATTTCTCCAACAGCCGTCTTGCAAGGACCGCCGACACATCCGGCAATGATTCAATGATGTATCTCTGTCTCTCCTCCAGTGAAACGGGTTTCCTCTCACCCCTCAGGGCTATTTCCTTTTCCTCGGGCTCCTGCTCCCTCTTTGCGATCATATATAGCAGATTTGCCGTATCATTTTCATCCTCGGAGGGTATGACCGAGATTCCGAAATCTATTGGTAGTGAAACCAGGGCCCCACGAATAGCATTTGGATGTATGTCCCGTAGGGAGTGAAGACCCTCTCTACCCTCAATTATCATGATCGGTATTTCAAAATTTCGGGATAGCTCGTTTGCCTGAGATAATAGCCTTTTGTCTATTATCGACTGGAGGAAATCCTCCGTGGTTTTCCTCTCAACCCCAACCCTATCGCTCAGAATGAAATCCCCAACTGGGAGTTGCCTGATCTCGATCCTTGCTTTTTCCCTCAGTGCCTTAAGGATCTTGGTATTCCTCTCTCTAACATCTACATATATCTTTATTTTTTTCTCTTCTCCCGCCTTTTCCCTGTTCGCACTGTATTTTATCAAACTTTGCTGACCCGTGTCGCCCTCAAACCTATCGCGCATCTTTCTAACCAGTTTACTCATCTTTCTCTCCTTGTGAATTGCCGCCCAGTAGTACGCCTCATCCCGGGTACCCTTTGCCATTAATACAATGACGTTGCCTGTAGCGCTTCTCCCCGTTCTCCCCCTCCTCTGTATGGACCTTATCTCGGATGGGATCGGCTCATAGAAGATCACTATATCAACCTTTGGTATGTCGATTCCCTCCTCCGCCACACTGGTGGCGCATAACACAGTGTATTTCCCTTCCCTGAAATCCTCAAGGACCCTTACCTGCTCCTTCTGCGTCATCCCCCTTTTTCCGTCTCTAGATGCCTGTCCTATAAATTCATGAGCCAGGATATCGTTCTCATTCAATTTATCTATTATCTTATCAACGGAGTCCCTGTACTGTGTAAAGACTATTATCTTTTTATCCCTGTTCTCTTTTACTATCCTCGTTAACTCATCAAGCTTGGGGTGATCGACGCCCAAAACACTCAGGTCGTGAACTATTTTAACTAGAGACCTCATCCTCTGGTCCGCAAACAGCCTCTTTATCGCCTTTGACCTCTGTCTCCGTAACCTACCAAGGTAGTTGTCTAGGGATGAAATTCCCTGGGTTTCTAAGAGCTCGAGGGCGTGATTTATCTTCAGGGCGGAGGCGACCAGAGAGGCGGGGATGAACGAATCTATACCGGAAACAATTTCTTTTCTTATCTCCGACTGCACCTGTAACAGGGTCCTTTTATTTATCCTGTCCAAACTGGCGCTCTTCAGGTAGTCCATCTTTTTCAATTCCCTTAAATCATCCCGTAATAGCTCTGAAATAATCTTTTTTACCTTTTTGAATTCCTCCGGTAACTCAACTTTGATCCATTCGGTTTTCACCTCCTGGATATATGGTTTTACGTCCGCGTCGTGTTCTGTCTTCGCCTCAACCCTCTGAATGAACAGGTTTTTACATATCTCCTTTATGGTCTCATCCTCAGAGCTCGGAGATGCTGTCAGGCCCAGAATCAAGGGATTTTGCGCGGTTTTCATATACTCCTCGGCTATGTGCACATAAGAATAGTTTCCAACCGAGCGGTGACACTCATCCACGATAATTAAGGAAACATCCCTCAAGCTTAGTCCTCGTAAGATATCGTTCTCAATGGTCTGTGGGGTTGCAAATATCATCCGATTTTTGTCCCAGAGCTCTTCCCTCTTCTTAATTGCATCCATTCCAGTGAGAACTACCATCTCCCCCATATTCAGTATATCCCCAAACGTTCTGTGATGTTGAACCGCCAATGGTCTGGTCGGGGCTAAAAACAAGACCTTCGATCTCTGAAATTTTTTTAGACGATGGGCAGCAACCATAGCTGCTATAACTGTTTTTCCTAAACCCGTTGGGAGAACTACCAGAGTATTGACATCTAGGGCTCTTGAAACAATGGCCTCCTGATACCTTCTAAGGACTATTGCATCGGGCTTTATCAGGGGGTGAGTTACATACATCTCGTATATATATTAAAATTCGAAGCGAATAATATGAATCTTCTCAGTAGCTTCCCAGGATCTTAAGGAAGGTTGTCCTCTCTTTGATCGAATTCAGGGCATCTTTTACCTCTTTATCATCCAATGATCCCTCAAAATCAACAAAAAATAGGTACTCGCCCAGTTTTCGCTTGGAGGGTCTCGATTCGATCTTGGTGAGATTTATATCTCTCCCGGCAAATTCCTTCAATGCCCTGTATAATGCACCGGGTTCGTCCTTCAGGGCAAATATTATCGATGTCTTTCTCCCAGTACCTGCCTTCTTTGATATTACAATGAATCTTGTCTGACTCTCTGCATCCTGGATATTCTCAAAGAGAACATCCAAGCCATAGATTTTAGCAGCCTCCCTTGGGCCTATCGCAGCAGACCCCTCAAGCCTTTCTAATTCCTCCATAGCTGCTGCAGTACTCTCATGCCTTTGCAATCTTGCGTCTGGAAAATTCTCGAATAGAAACCTCCTGCACTGGGCCAGTGCGTGTGGATGCGAGATTATTGTGTCTATTTCCTCTTTCCTTGTTCCTGGAACCACAACCAGGCAGAGGTTTATGCCCAGAACCACCTCATCGCATATCTTCAGATCGTAATCGACCAAACAATCCATGGTCGTGTTGACGCCCCCCTCCAACGAATTTTCAATGGCGACAACCCCGAATTCCACTCCAGAGCTTACGGAATCAAAGACTGCATTGACGGTATCGCAATAAACAAATTCGACGTCCTTAAAGATCCTTTTCGCCGCGATCTCGGTAAAGGTTCCCTCTGGCCCGAGGACGGCGACCCTATCTCTTTTCTTCCTCATTTTTACAGTATTCCATTATCAACCTGAACAGATCCATTACAAACCTCTTATCGAGTCTCGTTGAATTAGAAACATTCTTCAGGACCTCCCTTTCTCTCTCCGGATCAAAGATCTCGGCCCCCCTCTCCCTCTTTAGTCTACCGATCTCTCTTACAATTCCAATTCTCTTCTCCAAGAGCTTTACTATCTCTCTATCAATCTCATCGATCCTCTCTCTAAGAGCCTTTATCTCTGGCATTTTTGCTCCACTCTCCCACTATGTCAACATCTTCTCCTCCGACCTCCGTAATTCTCTCCCTTATTCTTATCGTTACCGGAAGATTTATCGCGGCTCCAACGACGATGGCCTCGCCCCTCGATAAACTTGGCAGATCCCTGACTATATCCTCAGTAACGCTCTCTACCGATTGACGAATGTATTCCTGATCCGATGGGTTTACGATCCTCATTATTATCTGCGTATTACACTGTGATAATATGTCAGAATCCAGTCTACTCGGTCTCTGGCTTACAATACATAAGCCAACACCAAACTTCCTGCCCTCCCTAGCGATCTTCTTCAGTATAGATTTCGATAAGATTGTCCTTTCTTCCATTGTTCTGGGTGCGAAATTGTGGGCCTCTTCGATAACTAAAAATGTTGGGGTATTAAAGTTTCCTTCACCATCCTTTACATAGGCCTTCCTCGCCTCAAATATCCTCCTGCTTATTGCCGCAATAATTGTCTCAGACAGCCGTTCATCGGCATCCGAGAGATCTATTACAGTAAGCTGATTTCCAGATACGATTTCATCTAAGGGGGTTCCCTTGAGCTCAAATATTCCCATTCTACTCAGCCTCTCGACCTTTCTCATAGTGGGTCCTATGGTCATTAACCCCACCCGCTTTGAAAGCTCCTTTATATCGCTCTCCGGTAGACCTCCCGTAAGAATCTCTTTACCCTCCTTTGCATCATAAATCAGGCTCAGGATTTCTTTGACGATTTTAAGGTCGTATTTATCGTAGAATTTTCTCGCGAGATTTACAACGGCATCAATTAGATCCCTCTGGGCATCCGTCAGATCTGGAATGAGATTTATAAAGTCAATAGACCTCAGAGAGGAGGTTTCTATCTTTATTTTGTGATCACCCCTAACGCCATAGACCCTTGTGATGGAGTCCTCAAGTTTTATCCACTTATACTCTCCGTGTGGGTCAAAAACTATAACAGAACCCCTCTTCTTTAATAGCTCCTCAATTAATACCCCAACCGTATAGCTTTTCCCGGACCCCGTCATCGCGAGGATCGCACAATGCCTTGATACTATGTCATTAACAGATACGTAGACTGGAACGCTCTCTCTAGTGGAAAGCGTTCCTATTAGGGCAGATGTATCTTTTTCCTGCCGTAGGATTCTCTTTAAGGTATTATCATCGGCAAGCTTTACACCGGACCCCGGCTTTATACCATGTCTCGGGAGTTCTAAACCGTTCTCGCATTCATATCCAAGAATCTTAACCGTTGGAACCGGGTATTCCCCCTCGTTTAGGATTATATCCCCGAGCCTGAGGTCTCTACCAAATTCGTCTGGCAGTAATTCGTTGGAAATTGTGATGTCCTTTATTATGCCGAGGATCTTGTTATTGGTTACGGATTCATTAACGATGACGAATTCATCTCTCTTAACGTGTTTTTCCATTCCCTTTTTTATTACAAATCTAAACCCTCGAAGGGTTGTCGCTCCGATAATCTGTCCTATCTCCATTTTTGCTTTGTTAAATATAAGTCTTTCCTGCATAAATCATATTATGACGAAACTTACAGCGTTAATGGTTGGTAGATTTCAGCCCTTTCACAACGGACACATAAAGCTTATCGATTGGGCTGCAGAGGAGGTTGATAAGATAATCATAGCTATTGGAAGCTCACAGGAAAGCCATACATGGGAAAACCCCTTTTCGGCCGACGAACGCAGGAGGATGATTGAACGATCTCTTAAAACATTCCACAGATATGAGATCATTGAAATACCGGATGTAAATGACGACAGGATATGGGTCGCCCACGTGAAGAGGATCGCGCCAGAATTTCAGGTTGTTTATACAAATGGCGAGCTCGAGATAAGGCTTTTTAGAGAGGCTGGCTTTGAGGTGAGAACAACACCACTCTTTAGCAGAGATCTCTACTCTGGAACGGAGATAAGGAGGAGGATAGCCAATGGGGAGAAATGGGAGCGTCTCGTCCCGCAGGGAACGATAGACGTCATCAGGGAGGTAGATGGCGTTAGGAGGATAAGGGAGCTGAGCCGTATTTTATGATTTTCTTTTATAATATAATGAGGTGATTATATGGCAGAAAAACAAAAGGTTGGGGAGGTGTTTACCTATTTTGCAAAGCCCGGTGTTGCCGGTATAAAGATAACTGACGGTTCTCTTGAGATCGGAGACAAAATTTTGATCCGGGGACATACAACCAATTTTGAGCAGGTCATTGAATCAATGCAAATCGAACACGGACCAATACAGAGAGCGGAGGCGGGGCAATCCATTGGGATCAAGGTAAGAGAAAGGGTAAGGCCCCACGACGGGGTCTATAAGATTTAGACCGATAGATAATACTGAATTCTCTCGGCTGCCTGAGGGGAACAAAGGGTTCAGATAAGCTATATGAATGGAAGAGAGGGTATATGAATGACGATGACCTCTAAATTCGACCCAAAGAAGATTGAAGAGAAGTGGATCCAGAGGTGGGAGAAAGAGAGAATATTTGAGGCAAAGCCCGATCCAGATAGGAAAAAATTTTACATTACAGTTGCCTATCCCTATCCATCTGGGAGCATGCATGTAGGTCACGGCAGGACCTATACCGTTCCGGACGTCATCGCGAGATTTAAGAGAATGCGGGGCTTTAATGTTCTTTTTCCAATGGCATGGCACGTTACCGGAAGTCCCGTCCTGGGGATCGCCGAGAGGATTAAGAAAAGGGATCCCAAAACGCTTAGGATCTATGGCGAGCTCTATGGGGTTCCGAGAGATGTCCTGGATAAATTCACGGATCCGAATGAGATCGTCAAATATTTCTCGAATGAATACAGGCGGAACATGAGTAAGCTTGGGTTCTCGATAGACTGGTCCCGTCAGTTCTTCACCATAACACCCCAGTATAGCAGATTTATAGAATGGCAATACAGAACCCTTTATAAGAAGGGTCTGATAAAGAAGGGTGAACATCCGGTGAGATACTGTCCGTCCTGTGATAATCCCGTCGGTGATCATGACCTCCTGGAGGGTGAGAACGCCGTGATAAATGAATTTACCGTGATAAAATTCAGATACAACGAATTGATCCTTCCGGCCGCAACCCTGAGACCAGAAACCATCTTTGGGGTTACGAACATGTGGCTCAACCCAGACATAGAGTATGTAAGGGCGAGGGTTGATGGGGAGATATGGCTATTGAGTAAAGAGGCAGCAGAGAAGATGAAGTATCTCGAGAAAGAGGTAGAGATTATCGATAAGATTAAAGGCGATGAATTGGTCGGAAAATCCTGTAAGGGCCCCTTGAATGATAAAGAGATACCAATCCTACCAGCAAATTTTGTTGATCCCGACTATGCCACGGGGGTTGTTATGTCCGTACCCGCTCATGCCCCCTATGACTACGTTGCCCTGAGGGACCTGGGGAGCGATATTAAACCCATAACGATTATAGAGATGGGGGGAGAGGTGCCGGCAAAAGAGATAGTTGAAAGGATGGGTATAAAAAATCAGAGGGATAAGAGGCTTGAGGAAGCAACAGAGGTCCTCTATCGAACAGAACATGCAAAGGGGATCATGAAAAAATCCATTAGAGATTACGGTGGATTGCCCGTGAGGGATGCAAGGGAAAGGCTTTCACGGGATTTAATCAAAGAGGGCAAAGGGGACATATTCTATGAATTCTCTGAGGGTCCAGTGATATGCAGATGTGGGACAAAGTGTATTGTAAAGGTCCTCAAGGATCAGTGGTTTCTTGAATACGGCAACTTAGAGTGGAAATCAAGGGCCCATAAGTGCCTCAAGAATATGAAAATTATTCCAGAAGAAACGAGACAGAATTTTTCATACTTCATAGACTGGCTTAAGGACTGGGCATGTACTAGGCGAGTTGGATTGGGAACCAAATTACCATGGGATAAAAAATGGCTTGTTGAGCCTTTAAGTGATTCGACAATATACATGTCATACTATACGATATCTAAATTCCTCAATGAACTGGATCCAGCGAAGCTCGATGTCGATTTCTTTGATTACATATTTCTTGGAAAAGGCGATTCGGGAAAGATCGCGGAGAATGTGGGCATAACCAAGGGAGAGCTGAAAAAAATCGGGGATGAATTCAGATACTGGTATCCACCGGAATGGCGTCTCTCGGCTAAAGACCTGGT
>Ga0164318_10004832_pt1 | contig 12999 bp, 14 predicted proteins | sample GuaBasSedimGuay9_FD_113734 | JGI IMG/M metagenome (GOLD analysis project Ga0164318, IMG submission 113734) | Subseafloor sediment microbial communities from Guaymas Basin, Gulf of California, Mexico - Guay9, Core 4571-4, 0-3 cm | ecosystem: Environmental > Aquatic > Marine > Hydrothermal vents... | reverse complement strand
TTACTTTAAGAGTTATTCGTCATAAAATAGAAACATATGAGGAGTGATATATTTATGGATAATAGAGATGCTAGAAAGTTTTTTATTAGGTTCTTATTATTAACTGTTCTAACATTTATTTTAGCTTCATTAAGTTTAGCTTTTGTTAATATGGATGGAGCAGGACTATGGATAGGTGGAATTGTTGTAGGTATTAATATTTTATTATTACTTTACTTTATTGTTTTAGCAATTTATAAATTAGTAAAACATATCTTAAATAAGGAAAAAGCATACTTTGACTTTATGTTTGTTGTTAATTTACTGTTTACATTATTGATTTCTGTTGCTTTTTCATCGTTTTATTTTGTAACCTTATCAAGTGTTTTAGAAACTTAAAAATAAAAGAATTTATAAAAAAAGTAGAGCTTTTTTAAAAAAGTTCTACTTTTTAGGATCTATAATTATCTTTGTTAGCGGTAAAAGGCAGTTGTAAATAAATCTAAAAAACGAATTACATCCATTTTTAATAGTTCGAGAGATCTTTTTGTTAACTTACAGTTGTTATCAACTTTCCAATCGTTTGTAATTCTTTCAATAGTCCATTGGATAACTTTTAAAGAATGATTAATATTGATTTTTTCAATAAATAAATAGTAATCGATATTATTGAATATTTTTGTAAATAATTCTTCGTTGTTACGAATTATAATTTCACTAGTTTCTTTGATGATATTCTCATCTGTTATTAATTGGTGTTTTTCAAGTATTTTTGTAAATAATTTATGGTTATTATAAGCATCTGTCTTAGCAATTGTCGCAGTGCGAAGTCTGCTTAAAACATCGGTATCTAAAAAGTTTATTTTTTCTAAAGTATCATTTTTAATTGTGTCTTTAGCGTGTTTGAAAATATAAATATAAAGATCTTTTTTACTTATAAAATAGTGGAATAAAAGACCTTTTGAAACTTTGGCTTCTCTAACAATTGTATTAGTTGAAGCTTTTTTATAACCTTTATCTGCGAATTCTACTAATGCAGCTTCTAGTATACGGTTCCTCTTAGCATCTATCTTTTCTAAAAACTCACTCATATTCTCACCCTTTCTTTTTCATAACTTTTAAGTGGTCAATTAAATAATACCACTCTATTATTGATAATGCAAACATATAATTCAAAAGTATTCTTTGCGACATTTCGACAAGTATTTTAAAATTATTATATTTGTCAAACGAATAATTTTTAATGTGGATAGATTGTGTAAATATAGATTTCTTTTTGATTATCTTAAATTTACAATTAAAAATAATAAAATAGAACAAATTATTTGAATTATTAATGAGGATGGTATATAATATATTTGTAGCAGAAATGCTACACTTATCCCTTACATAGCATGGTGAATAAATTTATTTTATTCACACATCCCCTTCCTTAAGAACCGCAGAGATGCGGTTCTTTCCTATTTATAACAAAAAAGAGGACTTTATTGAAGTCCTCTTTTATATGAATAGATTAAGAAATATTGAGTTATATTTAATGGTTAATAAACTATGTTACCAAACTATATTATTAATTTTGATTACGAAAATGTTTGAATAAACCATCAATATTAGAAATTAGGTATAAAGTATTGACAGTAATAAATGTTAATGCTATAAAACAAACAATATAAACGTTCCAATTTTGGAATACTGATGAAACATTATCAGGTATATCATGAATAAACCAATAATTAGTTCCGAGGAAACCATTTAAGATGTAAACAATAATTCCTAGAATAAAAGTATTTTTATAAACTGTCATTGTCGTTTTATAATTAACTCGATAATGATACGCTTTATAGTAATATAACGGAATTGATAAGATTATTGAATGAAGAATAATATAATGATAATAACGGAAATTATAATATGTATATCCAAGACTATTAGGTAGTAGTAATGCCATTGTACCTCCAATTGTTCCATAAAAGAAAGCATAATTCCAAACTTTTTTATTATCAGTTAATAATAAAACAATTGAAAGGAAAACTGCAAAACTACAAATATGAAGAGGAACACTAAATCTTGGATAGGTCCAGTTATGGATGTGATATGATAATTCCAGAAAAATCAAAATTCCAACGAAAATATACTTGATTTTTTGTTCTTTTGAACTTTTTTTAATTCGATCTGATATCTTAAGAGTTATAATAACAGAAGATATTGCAAATAAAGATAATATTAAATGATGTATTGTCCACATTTGAGCTGACATACTAAAATCAATATCATGTCCAAAAAACCTTTCAAATGTCATTATGTAACCCCCAATCTACAAGAAATCTATTTGATGTCACTAAATTATAGCAAAAAATAGTTCTTTTGTCTATCTGCGATATATTTATATATATCTATTATAAATTGATGAAGATTTTAAAAAAGCCAAAAATATTATTTTTTGGCTTTTTGTAATACTTTCTCAATAAAAATATTAGCTATTGTTGGATCGAACTGTGTACCAATATTTCTTTTAATCTCTTCTATTGCTTCTTTTTTTGTAAGAGCATCTTTATATGTTCTTTTACTTATCATTGCGTCATATGAATCAGCTAAAGCAATAATTCTTGATTGGATAGGTATTTCTTCTTTACTTAATCCTGAAGGGTAACCTGCGCCATCATATCTTTCATGATGAGAAAGGCAATATTTAGCAATGTTATCCATGCTTGGTCCAGAACTTAAAATTCGATAACCTTTTTCAGGATGCTTCTTAATTTCTTCATATTCATCACTTGTTAATTTTCCTTTTTTTTCTAAAATTGAAACAGGTGTTACAATTTTACCTATATCATGTAGTAGGGCTGCAGTTTTGATTTCTAAAATATCTGATAGAGGTAAATCCATTGCTAAAGCTATTTGAGTTGCGTAGTTTGCGACATTTTCTGAATGAACTTTTATAGTTGGATCTATTTCAAAAATAGTATTTAAGATAATTTCAATTGCGAATCCTCTTATAGAAGGAGATTCTAAAAGTTTATTTTGATACATAGCGTTTTCTGCAGAAATAAAAACTTTTTCAATTGAAGGATTTTCTTCGGTCAAAGAAGCATATCCAAATGAAATAGAAATTCCTACAGCTTTAATTTTATTAATGAATAATTCATCTTTAATACGAGTTGCTAGCTTATCAGTTTGTGATAAATTAGTTTTTGGTAGAATGATCATAAATTCATCACCGCCGAGCCTTACAATTATATCATCTTTACGACATACTTGTTTTAATACATTAGCGGTTGTTTTTAATAAGGTATCTCCTACTGTATGTCCAAACGAATCATTAATGATTTTAAGACCATTAACATCTCCCATAAGGAGTGTTAATGGATAATTTCTCTTAGTGTTTAATCGTTTTAATTCTTCATCATAAAATCTTCTATTATATAATCCGGTCAGTTCATCATGAAAACTTAAGCGAGTTAATTTTTTTTCTAATTTTCTTCTTTCTGTAATATCTGTTGCGACACTTAAAACTGATTTTTTACCATTATGTAATGTTCCTAGAGGTGAACTATAAAAATCCCAAGTTTTTGTTACTCCACATTTTGTATTTACTTTAATTTCACCTTCATGGATTTTTTCAGTACTATCAAATAATTTTCTAATATTTATAACAGCTTGGTCAAAATCATCCACACTATATGCTTTTTTTACCCAGTCAAAGATTGTAGGGATATCTTCAATTGTATATCCAGACATATCTGTCCATGTTTTATTTACCATAAGTACTTCTCCATCTTCAGTATGGATAGTCATTGGAATAGGAGCCTCTTCAACAGCTACTACGAAGTTATGCTTTGATTTTAATAATTCATCATTATTATTTACAATATCATATTGTAAAAACATTAGTGAGCCATATATAACTGTGACAATTGGGTATATTAATAATACATATAAACTAATGTTGCTAATAATAGTAATTCTAATATCTGGAGGTAATGCAAAAAACATTAACAACATTACAATATGAACAATTAGTCCCAAAAAATATAATTCAACTAAACGGTATCCTTTTTTATTTTTTATCTTATCAAAACGATATTTTTTGAATAGATAACCAATAATTCCTGAGGATAGGATAACTAAGACACCAGTAAGGGTTCCGGAACCTCCTTGAATAATTCTAAGAATAGAAGCAGTTAAAACTACCATTATTCCCGGAATCGGACCGAAGAATAAAACAGCAACGCTGATTAAAACTGATCTAGTATCTAAAATAACACCTTCACCTAACGAAAAAGGAGTAAGCATAATAAAAACAACAATTAAAGAGATTAAAACTCCAACTATCAGATTATAAATATATTTATTTTTAAAATGATTTATTGGAATTAAAGAATATATGATTCCCATTCCTAGTAATAAAATTGTATTGTCAACAATACCTAGCAAAATTGAATTGTCCATTAGGTTCTCCTTGAATGATTAATACTATCATTATATTATATTGTAGGTAAAATTACAAAAAAAAAGTAAACACAGAATGTGTTTACTCAGGCATTTCACCTTTTTGTAGTTTTACAAGAAAATCATGTAATGGCTTCTCAGGTACAAAACCAACATTTTGTCCTAAGACCTTATCGCCTTTAAAGAATAGAATTGTTGGTACTGATGAAACTCCATATTCTCTTGCTTGAGGATGTTCATTTGCGTCAGCTGCGATAAAGACTACATCTTTAAGATCCTCATTTAGTGCTAGTTTTTCAAATACTGGTTTAAGCATTTTACATGGGGGACAAGTCTTTGTAGCAAATTTAACAATTGCAATTTTATCTTCTAGTAAATAATCTTGAACTTTTTCACTTGGTTTTAATTCAGTTAACATATTATTTAATCACCTTTCATTAATTATTTAAAATTATTTATATTATTTATTACTTCTAGTTTATCATTATTTAAAGGATATTCAAGTATTTTGCTTATATCTATTTTAAAACCTTTTAAAAAGCTATTATCTTAATATTTAATAGTTCGTAAATAGACTTTTAGTCTATATAAAAACATAGATATGAGATTCAAACATATATAGAATTGATCTATTTATTTTCTAACTATGATAATAATCTTAATTTTACACCTAAAGATGTTATTAATAGAGAAACTCAAGAAACATATTCAAATATTTTTAACGGAAAAGGTAAATTAGAAAGTAATTGTAATAATTATTTAATTACATCTAAAAAAGAAAAAAGATTAATTAGTTGGACTAATGATTTATTATATGATTTTAATAATAATATTATAGGTGTTCTTAGTTCAGGTAAAGATTTAACAAAAGAAGAAATCTATAAAAAGAAATTATATAATATTGGATATGAAGATACGCTAACTAAATTAAAGAAGAAGAGATTCCATTAAAGTCTAGAATAATATCAAACGTAGATGCGTTTGATGCGATGACTAGTGAAAGAACATATCGTGAGAAGTTTTCTTATTTAGAAGCTTTAAAGGAAATTTTAGAAAATGCAGGAACACAGTTTGATTCGAATTTAGTTAAAGTATTTGAAAGCAATTTTGAAAGGTATTATTTAATTTTATATTAATGGATTATTCTTATAATTGTAAAAAGCATATTATAAAATTGGTATGAGAAAAAATCTCGCGGAGGTGTCGAGTATGTTGAAAAGCTTTCAAATTAATAATTTTAATTCCATTAATGAACCTATTATATTTAGTATGGAAACTGATATTGAATTAACAGCTGAATTTAATAATAGAATGAGTAATTTTAAAACGATATTCTTTAATAAGAAGATTCGCTGAAGATGTTGATATAATTCTTGATTGGGAAAATGAATAATCCTAGGTAATGGCGAATAATTGACAAAAAATCGCCAATACCTATGAGGAAACAAAATGAAAAAGAAAGCTTTTGAGAATTTTTATAATCATTTTACTGTTGGAAATCAAACTAATATTGATGATTTACATACTTATCTGAAAAAGTATTATATAGACTTAAATGAGTCATCTTTACGATGGCGTATTTATGATTTACAAAACGAAGGATATATTAAACTTATTGAAAGGAATATCTATGATGTAATAGATAAAAACAGATATAAAGAGTTCATTGTAGAAATAGATGATGATTTGATTGTAAGCGTCAAACAACGTCATTAAGTTAAGAGAAAGTATTTGATTTACAACAAAATAAAGCAATTTAGGATACATATTTTTTAGGTTGTGAAAACATTTTCAATAATATAAATCTAAACTAATCATCTTATATTTGATAAACTAGTCATAAGGTGATTGATATGATAAAAGAATATTCTCAAAACAGAAGTAATGTAATTGTTAATTTTAGTTTAGCTTATTGTAAGACCCCAATTGAATTATTAGATAGTATTGGATTTAATGAAGTATTAAAAAAATATCTCTTTCTTTTGAAAAAAAGAGATGCTCTTTTACTTGAAAAATTAGAATTAATAAGCAATGAAAAAGATCTTTCAATATTATTGATTAAATCTTTTAAACTTTTAGTAGAAAAAGATATTAATGTTATTTTAAAAGATGATTCTAATTATCTTTTTCTAGTATCTTCAAAAGATATAATTATTGAATTCATTGAAGGACTATATAACTACTGGAGAACACTTGAAAGATATTCATTAATTCTTTCAACTAAAAAATTAGATGGTCTTCAAAGCGATGACATGATAGAAGCTAATACAAACTTCTCTATTTTAGTTCTAAAGGTATATCGGTTAATAGAAGAGAATATATTAGGCTATCATCATAACGTCTATAGACAATTAAATGCAGGCATTAATGCTAGTCTTATTTTAAATGAATATTCAAATACATTAACAAAAGAATATGAAGTATTAAAAGGTATTCATTTTATTAAGACAGTAGTAATTACTGCCCCATTTATAATGTATCCTAAAAGAAATACTAGATCAGGTATTTTTAAAGAAACTTTTAATAATCCTTTAAAAGCATTAAAGATAAATAAATCTCACCTCTTTTGCTATCCAGCAAAAGTAGGTGAGTCCCTTGCTTTTGTTTATTTTCATCGTGATTTTATGAATCACGGTGTAGCTCTTGCTAATTTATTTGAACTTGCTAAATATGATGAATATAAAAATACATCTCCTGATTTAATTTTATTGTTTGGAGTAAAAACAAATAAAACAGAACAAGATAATTGTTTTTATCATGATAAAGTTAATGATATTTATGTTGGACTAGTTAATAATTCTGAAGATAATGATTATTTTGGTTATATGAAAAAAATGCTTTTAACGATTCATAACGTAAAAATGATTGAAAAATCATATTTACCAGTGCATGGAGCAATGGTAAATATCGTAATGAAAAATGGAAAAAGTTCTAATGTAGTAATTATTGGAGACAGTGGAACTGGAAAATCTGAAAGCTTAGAAGCTTTTAGATCATTAAGCGCAGAACATTTAAAAGAAATGAAAATTATTTTTGATGATATGGGAACATTTAAAATTATTAATAATAAAGTATATGGATATGGAACAGAAACAGGAGCGTTTGTAAGATTAGATGATTTAGATAGTGGATATGCTTTTAATGAATTAGATAGAGCTATCTTTATGAATCCTAATAAAATAAATTCTCGACTTATGTTTCCTGTATCTACATATGAAAGTATTATAAAAGGACATAAGGTAGATCTTCTTCTATATGCGAATAACTATGAAGATAATAAAGAAACTGTTATAAAAATGTTTGATAATATAAATGAAGCAAAAGAAGTATTTATTAGAGGAACTAGAAGAGCAAAAGGGACAACTTCAGAAACAGGTTTAGTAAATTCATATTTTGCCAATCCTTTTGGACCTGTCCAAAGGATTGAAGCAACTAATATAATTATTGATAATGTATTTAAAACTTTATATAATAATAAAATTGAAGTTGGAGAAGTATATACAAAATTAGGAATTAAAGGTTGTGAACAACTTGGACCTAAAAAAGCAGCGAAAAAATTATTTGAATTGATAAAAACAAAATAAGAGAAATTTTCTCTTATTTTGTTTTTGATTATGGTATAATAAATTAGTATCTAAAAAGGAGGCTACGAGAAGTTTAGAAAAGATAAATTAAGTGTTTTAGATTGGATTATTTTAATTATTATTTTAAGTATCCCTGTTCTTAATATAGTTTTTGCTGTATTAATGTTTATTAGAAGAGGAACTAGTGATACTGTTAAGAACTTTTTTATTGCTTATTTACTATTATATGCATTAGCATTCCTTGGAATGTTCAATGGAGCATTTAGTAATATGCAAGGACTATTTGGATAAACATAGTTTTATTTATTAATATGAATATATATTTTTATTAAATTTTAGAGGGCTAGGTTAAATCAATTATGTAAAAATAATTAATGATGGCACCTTTATTGGTGCCATCATTAATATATATATCTATTTTATAAGTCTTGATAGTGCTTAAAATAAGTTTTTTACTATTAAGACTCAATTAATATTCTTTAGTTTAAAATATTTTATGTTCACAAATGATTCATATAAAACATAGAAGAATTGTGGTATAATATTATCGATATTATTTTATGATAAAAAACCTATTCAATAAAATAGATGGAGGAGTTTTATGGAACAAGATATGAATAATGAAATGGAGATTGATTTAATACATTTAATTAAAATTATATTAAGAGGATGGAAATTAATTTCGATTATTACAGTAGGAACTTTTGTATTAGTATTTGGATATACATTTATTGTATTACATCGTACCTATATAGCAGATTCAAGCATGATTGTTCAAGTAACCGAAGGAGAAGTTAATCATCCTAATTTAGTTACAGGACAAGATTTAGTAGATACTTATGCTGAAATTATTGAAAGTAATCGAGTATTAAGTCAACTTAGATCAAATTTGGATATTGATTTATCTAATGATACATTAAGAGAAATGATTAATGTATCTGGTGTTAATGATACTTTAATCATTCATTTAACAGTTGAGTCAAATGATGAAGAGTTAGCAGCTGAAATAGCTGATGAACTTGTCAATATTGTAGAAAACACATCTGTTATATATGATGGACTTGACAATATTGAAGTTTTAGATTCAGCTAAAACTTCAATATCTCCAGATAGTCCTAATAGAATGTTGTACTTAGTAATTGGAATATTACTAGGTGGAATGGTAAGTGTTGGACTTGTTATTGGACTTGAATTTTTTGATAAAACCATTAAAACAGGTGAAGATGTTGAAAATATTTTAAATTTAAGATTACTCAGTGCTATACCTGAATATACAATGGATGAGGAGGAAGTATAATATGTCTAATGATTATAAAGTGATAACTAATATTGATCCTCATTCAGTAGCAAGTGAACAATATCGTAAATTAAGAACTAGTATTGATTTTTCATCTTCTAACAATAAAATGCAAGTAATTAATTTAACTTCAACTTTTCCAGGTGAAGGAAAAACAGTAACATGTCTTAATTTAGCGACTGTTTATGCTCAAACTAAAAAGAAAGTGTTAGTAATTGATATGGATTTAAGAAAACCAAAAATCCATAAAGTATTTAATTTATCTAATAAAGGTGGAGTAAGTGATTATGTAATGAATAATCATACTATCTCAAAAAGTATAGATAAAATAGATGTTAATCTAGATTTATTAGTAGCTGGCGAAAAAGTACCTTTTCCATCTGAAGTATTAGTATCAGATAAAATAAAAGAAATGATGGAAGAGATTAGAACGATATATGATATCGTTCTAATCAACTGTCCTCCAATGACAGCGGCAGCTGATGCTTCAATTATTTCTAATTTCTGTGATGGAACATTATTTGTTGTTGGATCAAGAAAAACAAATAGAGAAGTTGCAAAAAGTGTTTTAAAAGATTTGAAAAATACCGGGGCGAACGTAATTGGTGGAGTATTAACTCGTGTTCAAAAACGAGATTCATCTTACGGAATGGACTATTATTACGGGGAAGATTAATTAATAGCCGCAAATGTAATTGCGGCTATGTTTTATGTATTTAAATTAAGAGGTGGGAATAAATGAAATCTGTAAACAAAGATACAAATACGATTATTAACTATTTACCATTAAAAACAATGGGTATATTTTTCTTAGATGCAGTAGTTATTGCTGTTTCATTTTTACTTGCAATATTCATTAAAAATGATATGACTTTAAGTCATAACATTTTTATGTCGTTTTTAATGGAAATCCCTCTTATTATCTTTATTTATTGGATTACCTTTGAACTATTTAAAATGTATAAAAGTTTATGGCAATTTGCCAGTGTAGAAGAAATTGTTAAAGGAGTATTCGCAAATGCCATAGCTGCATCTGTATCATTTATTATCGTGAAAATGATATTTGATAAACAACTATCATTTTCATTATATATTGTAGCTTTCTTTGTAATAACTTTTAGTACTTTATTTATAAGAGTATTCTTTCGGATAGTTAGAATGAGTAAAGGATACTTTGAAATACAATTACCTAGAAAAAAAGCTTTAATTGTTGGAGCTGGACAAGCTGGAGTTCTTGTCTTAAATGAAATAGAATTAAATTCTAAATTTAATTCTCGTATTATTGGATTTGTTGATGATGATAAAAGAAAATTAGGAAAATATATTCATTCAGTTCAAGTTATTGGTAAAACAAGTGAACTTGATTTACTTATTCAAGAATATGAAGTAGAAATTGTTTATATAGCTATTCCACAAGCTAATAAACAAAAAATAAAAGATTTACTTAATTTAATTGAAAAAACAGGAATTCAAATAAAACTATTTCCTCCATTTTATGAAGTACTAAATGGAGTATCTTCTAATAAAATACAATTAAGAGATATTAATATAGAAGATTTACTTGGAAGAGATCCAATTAAACTTGAAGAAGATGGTATAAGAGAATATATTGATTCTAAAGTTATTCTAGTTACTGGTGGTGGAGGATCAATTGGATCTGAACTGTGTAGACAGTTAAGACATTATAATCCTAAACAAATAATTGTTGTTGATATTTATGAAAACAATGCCTATGACTTGCAAATGGAATTTGCAAGAATGTATCGTAATAATATTATTAGTCATAAACCTGAAATTATTGTCTTAATCGCAAGTGTAAGAGATGAAAATAGAATGAATGAAATCTTTAAAGAATATCATCCTGATGTTGTCTTCCATGCAGCGGCACATAAGCATGTGCCGCTAATGGAAGTTAGTCCTAAAGAAGCTATTAAAAACAATATAATTGGAACATATAATGTAGCTAAAGCAGCTGATAAATATAATGTAGAAAAGTTTGTATTAATATCTACAGATAAAGCAGTTAACCCTACTAATGTTATGGGAGCTACAAAAAGAATGGCTGAAAGAATTATTATGGTAATGGATAAGAGTAGTAATACAGATTTTACAGCTGTTAGATTTGGTAATGTACTTGGAAGTAATGGTAGTGTTATTCCTTTGTTTAAAAAACAAATTGAAGATGGAGGACCAGTTACTGTCACTCATCCTAAGATTATTAGATATTTTATGACTATAGAAGAAGCTTGTCAGTTAGTTATTCAAACAGGAGCTTACGCTAAGGGTGGAGAATTATTTGTTTTAGATATGGGTGAACAAGTTAAGATTATTGATTTAGCTGAAAAACTTATTAGATTATCAGGATATAGTCCATATACTGATATAGCAATTGAATTTACCGGACTACGTCCCGGTGAAAAAATGTATGAAGAGTTACTCGTTGATTATTCTAAAACTATAAAAACAAAAAATAATAAGATTTTTATAGAGCCAAATCATCATGATGAAGATGAAATTGTGCTTGAAGAAATAGAAAATATTAGTAATGCGTTTTGTAAAGATAATAACGGTACTGCGGTAGAACTGTTAAAGAAATATGTTAAAACTTATAAAAGGGAATAATTTTATGACACTTCATTATAATGCTTTACATGAAGAAAATTTTTGGTTTATTGTCTATAATAAGAGTATTGGATAAAGTTTCAATGCCAAGAATAGGGATATTGGACAAAAAGAAATAGGTTCTGTGTCAAGGATTGGGGTAGAACTAAATAAAAAGAAATAGTGAGACATTGAGATCTAATAAATCTTGATGTCTTTTTATTGTGTACAATAAAATTTTCAAGAGTAGCCAATAACAACACGATTTGAATTTTTGTGTTGATAAAATTTATTAAGCTTATACATTTTACACTTCAATGTACCCAAAATCCATTTGTGAAATAGTAAATTAAAAGTAGATACCCTAATTTTGCAAATAAACATTCAAGATTTATTGACAAATTTCAAAATTGAAGTAAAAAGTACTTCATCACAGTACTATATTATTGAGAAATTTTTGTGATAGGAGACTAACTATGAATGATCATCCTTTAGAATTGTTAATTAGGCAATATCTTGCAGAAATGGATATTACTAGAGGTACATTTGAATTATATAATACGATACTTTTTCAGTTCACATATTACCTAAAAGAACATCAGATTCATTATGCAAAGACAAGTGATGTGATTATTTACCGGGAGTGGAAAAGAAATCAGGGATATTCCGTACGTTGGATTTACCACCAGATAAGTGCACTCAAAGGATTTTACCGTTATTTAAGCTTCAATCAAAAGCGCTTGGATTTACCAGAAGAGTATGCTTTTGATATCACAGAAGGTATCAAAAACGAGCGGATAATACCCGGAATATCAAAACCGATTTTAACGATTGATCAATCGAAACACTTAATACTGTCCACAAAAAATAATCGTTTATATATATGGCATTACCGAGATCATGCGATGATTTATTTGATGATCACAACGGGACTAAGAAGTATTGAGATAAGGCGGGCAAGAAAGAAAGATCTTAGGATTGTAAATGATCAGTTAATATTATATGTACAAGGAAAGGGAAGGAAATCTTCTGATGAGTTTGTAAAAATATCAAAAGGTGTCAAAGAGGCGATAAGTGATTATTTAAGCA
>Ga0164318_10004830_pt1 | contig 13004 bp, 10 predicted proteins | sample GuaBasSedimGuay9_FD_113734 | JGI IMG/M metagenome (GOLD analysis project Ga0164318, IMG submission 113734) | Subseafloor sediment microbial communities from Guaymas Basin, Gulf of California, Mexico - Guay9, Core 4571-4, 0-3 cm | ecosystem: Environmental > Aquatic > Marine > Hydrothermal vents... | reverse complement strand
TATCTGATTTACCATCTTATTCCTGGTTTTAAAGTTTTTGCCGATTAAAACCGATTACTAATAAAGAATATACTGAGTACTAAACCATAAGCAAATAGTAATAAAAATTCTTTTTAATTGTAGTTTTGGTCTGTTGTTAAATAGATTAACTATAACTATAAAGGCTTCAAATGTTCCTCCTCCCAGAGTCAGGGGAACTCCTGTGTTTTGCGATAGGATCAGTTTTTAGTTCCCAGCGTTGGTGGTCCCGCTTTCTAAAACCAAAGGAGGCTGACCGGCCAGTTGAGCAGGATAATGCGTTAACGGTAGAGCAGCTCAAGAAAGTAATCGCCAAATTGCGTCAGGTCAACTCTAAGCAACAGCAAAGTATTGTCTATCTGAAAGAAATCAATCATCGTTTAATCCAAAGAAGCCAGATAATCACCGATTTTATTTTTAAAGGAGGCGGGCATCAGCAAGAACAGCAGCAGAAACAGATTGTAGGGACTCTAACCAGTCTCCGGCAAGATCTGGACCCGATAATCAACAGCCTGGAAAAAGGTGAATTGGAAACTATATCATCCCATCATCTGACCAACCTCAAAGGCCGGGCCCAACATATTGAAGGTCAGATCCTTAACATGCGGAGCGAAATGACCCGCCAACGACAAGAACTGCTCAATCAATTACAGGAACAAAAACTTTGTTTGTCCGTGCAGCAATCTGACCTGGAAAGTATCACTTGCGAGAATCAGGTCTTAAAGGACGCGCTTAAGAAACAGCGGTCGAAAAACGCTGACTTGGAAGAGGAACTGCAGAAAAATAAATATTTGGGCAAGGCTTTTAGGGAATGCGAAAACAAACTCAAGATCATGTCCAAAAAATATCTCAGCCTGCAATTAAGATTGCAAATGCTCAATCCCACTCAAGCCCTGGCTGAGGAAAATAAGCTGTTAAAAAAAACTTTGTTGACCATGCAAGAAAAATTACGGCGGTCTGATCTACAACGGCTCTCACTGAATACCGAATATGAAAAACTGCTGGGTGAATATGAGCGCTTATTCGCGCAGATTGAATAATTTAACGGGATGCCAGGTCTATTTCAGTTAATTACCATCCCCGAGGCAATTTTGTAGCCCCTCACCTTAGCCCTCTCCCTCAGGGGGAGAGGGAAGTGAGGTGGTTTATTGATAACGAAATCACTTTTCCTGGGCTAGTGTCCTGGCCTTACCTTGCCGTATGATCTCTGACCTGCTAGTCTAAATCACTTCCCTCGGCAAGGCTGCTCAATCTACCTTGGGGCGAGGCAGCAGGCCGGCCCGTTCAACGATCTCGGGGACTTTTTCCTCCCATTCGATGGCCATGATGTGGAAGCCGTGCACGCCCTTCATTTCCTTAAGCTGCTGGATCTGCTCCACCGCCATGGTAATGCCTTCATCGGCCTGCTTCTCCTTGGGGACGCCTTTTAAGCGATTAATTACTTCATCCGGGACATCCATACCAGGGACTTTGTTTTTCATATAGCGGGCCATACCCAGGCCCTTCATCGGCGTAATCCCGGCCAGGATGTGGACCTTTTGATCCAAGCCCTCATCACAGATCATCTGCATCCATTTGCCGAATTTATCCATGTTAAAGATACACTGGGTCTGGATAAAATCGACCCCGGCGGCGATCTTCTTGGCCAGCCGCATGACCCGCAACTCAAAGGGATCGGCGAACGGATTGGCCGCGGCCCCGATAAACATTTTGGGGGCCAGGGTCATTTTGGCCCCGCCCATGAAGGTGCCTTCTTGCCGAATCTTGTTGACCCCTTGAATCATCTGGATGGAATCAAGGTCAAAGACATTGGCGGCGGTGGGATGGTCACCGAAACTCTGGTGGTCGCCGGTCAGACACAGCATGGTATTGATGCCAAAGGCATAGGCTCCCAGAATATCGGCCTGGATGGCTAACCGGTTGCGGTCCCGGGCGGTCATTTGCAGGATCGGACTTAACCCCATCTGCTTCAAGATAATGCACGAAGCCAGACTACAGACCCGCACCATGGCGGTCTGGTTGTCGGTGACGTTGCAGCAGTCCACATAAGCTTTTAACATCTCGCCTTTTTTCCGGATGACTTCGGGCTCCGCGCCCCGCGGCGGCCCGGCTTCCGAAGTTACGGCCAATTGCCCCGACTCCAGAATCTTTTCTAATTTGCTCTCGGTTTTCATATGGTCAAATCCTCTCTAACGATTTTCCGTGGGCCACCGTCCCGGCTAGTATTCCAATCTTTAGCGGCCATTATCTTGGCATAGTCCGGGGTCCGTCCCAAGGCCACCAAACGGTCCCAGATCAGTTGCCAGCCACAGGGGATATCAGGGTTTACCTCACAATGGCCACCGGTGGAGCCGCCGCACGGTCCATTGAGCATCCGTTTCGAGCACCTAGCGATGGGGCAGATGCCACCGGTCTCATGGAGAATGCAGTTACCGCAACCGGCACAACGTTCCGCCCAGATGCCTTGCGCCAGCGAGCCGCCCATAAACGAAGTATTTAAGGCCGGCAAGGCCCATTTAGTGGGATAAGTGTCGGCAAAATATTGGGTCCCGACGCTACAAGCACAAGATAGGACCGCTTCATACTGATCGATAAAGGGACGCACCTGTTCAATGTACTCCGGGTCACAGCAACGTTCCAGAGTAACTTCTTTAATCTCTAAAGGCCGGCCATCTTTCTGAGCCGCCATCGCCAAGGCCGCGGCCAGTTGTTCGACCTCTTTGCGACCACCGGCGTGACAGACGGTAACGCACTCGTTACAGCCGACGATTAACAATTTTTTAAAGGGAGAGGTCATGGCGATGATCTCTTTGAGGGGTTTTTGTTCGGCGACAATCATTTTTTCACCCTTTCCAGATGGTTAACTTTTAACAGGACTGACTCAGGCCTTGTGGGCCGCGCCTCCGTTTTTGACCGGATTGGGTCCCAAGGCCCGAATCTTGTCGGTCATCTCCTGAGCGATGCGGGCGAAGTGCGGGACTTCTCCGGTCATGATGTAACGCATCTCTAACCGCTCGCTGCCGATTTCCAGATCGTCCAGGATCTTTTTGGTATATTGCAACCTTTTCTTAGCCACCAGGTTGCCGGTTTTGTGATGACATTCGCCTTCTTTGCAGGCTACCACATAAACGCCGTCGGCTCCGTCTTGGAAAGCCCGCAGCAGATGGATGACATCAATCCTTCCGGTGCAGGGCACTTCAATGATGGAGACATTGGTGGGATAACTTAAACCTTGCTCGCCTGCCTTATCGGCCATCTCATAAGGGCAGAAATGGCAGGTATAAGCAATAATCGTTGGCTCAAAAGCTTCGCTCATTCCCCTACTCCTTCTGGCAAAATCTTCCGATTCTACCTTGCCATCTTAGGTCTGAGTCACCATGGGCCGGAGCGCCGCGGCGACGTTCTCCCCGGGCCTTGGCCCTCTTAGCGGGTTAGGCCCTAATTCCTTGATTCTGGCGGTCATTTCCTGGGCGATTTCCGCAAATCTAGGCCCCATGCTGGCGGATAGATTATACATTTCCACCCGATCAGCACCGAGGCCAAGATCATCCAGAATCTCTTTCACCCGTTCCACTTTACACCGGGCCCGGAAATTGCCGGTCCGGAAATGACACTCCCCTTCCCGACACCCAGCTACCAGGACTCCATCCGCGCCGTATTGCAAAGCCCGCAACAGATGGATGGTCTTGATCCGTCCCGAACAAGGGATTTGGATGATCAAGACATTAGCCGGATAACTTAACCGCATGGATCCGGCCAGATCCGCCGCCGCGTAAGCACAGAAATGGCAACAGAAAGCCAGGATTATCGGTTCAAAAACTATGTTTAAGGCCTTTCCCCGGGTAATCGGCCCGGTTTCACTTTCCTAACTGGCAATGGCTGGTACAGCTCCTACCGGCTTTAACTGGCTGCTTCGGCTAACAGGGCATCGCATTTAGCCAGCAACTGGGCATCAGTATAGCTCTGCAAAGTGATGGCCTTGGCCGGACATTCCGCCGAACAGATACCACAACCCTGGCAGCGGGCCGGATCGATCATCGAGTAGCCGTCTTCGCAGATATAGGGCACATCATAGGGACAGGCCCGCACACAGATCAGACAGGCGGCACAGAGGTCCTTCTCCACTACTGCCACTACCCCGCCGATGCGCTGGCGCTCAGCAGCCAGCACGGTTAAGGCCCGACCGGCCGCGGCCTGGGCCTGGGCGATGGTTTCGGTGATCAGTTTGGGCGCATGGGCCAAACCGCACATATAGACGCCTTCGGTGAAGAAATCTACCGGCCGTTGTTTTAAATGGACTTCCTGGAACCAGCCCAGATCGTCGCGCTCCAGCTTCATGGTCCGGGCTAAGCCCTCGTTATCACCAGGCACCGCGCCGGTGCTTAAGGCCAGAATATCAGGACTGAGGACAACCTCGCGGTCCAAGAGCAAATCTTTAAAGCGCATGCTTAACCGACCGCCCTTGTCCTCCACCATCGGCGGCTCCTGACGCCGATAACGGAACAACATGACCCCTTGTCTGCGGGCTTCCTGATAATAATCTTCCATCAGCCCATAAGTGCGCATATCCCGATAGAGGATAAAAACATTCGTGTCGGGATTCAGCTTTTTGATATGTAAGGCGTTTTTAATCGCGGCCTGGCAACAGATACGGCTGCAATTGGGGTTTTCCTGATTCCGGGAGCCGACGCACTGGATCATGGCGATATTTTTCCAGCCCTTGGCTTCCTCCGGTTTAGTGGCCAAACGCTCTCCCAATTCCAGTTGCGTCAGCACGGCCGGATTCTGACCATATAAATATTCCTTGGGTTTATAAGGCTCAGCCCCGGAGGCGACAATCGCGACGCCATGCCGGAGCTCCCGGGTATCCCCAGCTACCTTAATTTTTGAGGTAAAGTCACCTTTTATCCCTTTAAATTCAACGATCTCGCTATTGGTCAGGACCTCGATCTGCGGATGGGCCTGGACCTGGGCAATCAGGTCCTGGAGGTAGGCCTGGACATCGTCGCCCTCAATAGTGCTATAGAGGCGGCGGGCGATGCCTCCCAGTTCGCCGCTCTTTTCGACCAGGGTCACGGGAAACCCTTGCTGGGCCAGACTCAGGGCAGCATTCAGGCCACCGATGCCGCCGCCCACGACCAGACCAGTTCTGGTGACCGGGACCTCGGCTTCGCTAATCGGTTGCCGCAGGTTGGCGTCGGCGACTGCCATGCGGATCAGGCCCTTGGCCTTTTGGGTAGCTTTTGCGGCTTCACCTTTATGGACCCAGGCCACCTGTTCCCGAATGTTGGCCATTTCCAACAGATACTTATTGAGACCGGCACTTTGCACAATATCCTGATACTGTTCCCGATAGTTGCGGACCGAACCTGCGGCTACTACCACCCGATTGAGGTTGTTCTGCTGGATGATGTCCTTCATCTTTTCCGGGCCACCGGGCTTGCACAAGAATTCACCGATCTCGGCCAGGGCCACGTTAGCCAGGGTCTTGGCATAAGAGGCCAAGGCCGGAAGGTCTAGACTGCTGGGCTCAATCCCGCAACTATCAATAAATACTCCCACCCGCGGGGCTTCGCCACTGACCTCACGCTCCGGCGGATAGGTCTTGGGTTGGGCCAGCGTGCCCCGAACATTATTTAAATCAGCCGATACCGCAGCCACCGCGGCCGAGGCCTGGGTCACGGATTCGGGAATATTTAACGGGTTCTGAAAAGCGCCGCACACATAGATCCCCGGCCGGTTGGTCTTCACCGGCTGGAAGATAGAAGTCTTGGCAAAATTATGTTGATTGAGTTCGACCCCTAATTTATGGGCCAACTCCTGGGTCGCCTTGGTGATTTGCATACCCACGGATAGCACCACCAGGTCGTAAACCTCGACGTGGGTATTACCGCTATCATCAATGTACTTCAGACTTAAGTTGTGGTTTTCAACCGGGTCGATGGTATGAATACGGGAACGGATCAGTCGCACTCCTAAATTCTCCGCCCGGTGCAGATATAGCTCGAAATCCTTGCCAAAGGTGCGGATGTCCATAAAAAAGATGCTGGTTTCGGGCGGCTCCGGACACAGCTCCTTGGCCATCATGGCTTCTTTAAGCGCATACATGCAGCAGATCGAAGAACAATAGGCATTATCGCCATGATGAATGTCCCGGGAACCCACGCATTGGAACCAGGCAATCTTCTTGGCCTCTTGTCCGTCAGACGGGCGGAGGAGACGGCCGCCGGTGGGACCGGTCCCCGACAAGAGGCGTTCAAATTCTAAGCTATTGATGACATTGGGATAGTCTGCATAATGATATACGTCACAGATGGTTGGATCAAAGACCTCATAGCCGGGGGCCAGAATCACGGCCCCTACCTTCAGGTTTCGGGCCTGGGACTGTGCGCCGACCTGGACCTGGGCCTGGAAGTTTCCCGGTTCCCCCTCTAATTTCTGGAGGTCAGCCTGGGGCAGGAACTCGATAAAGGGATGGCGGGTAACTTCCACAAATCCATGGGTATCCTGTTTCGGGCAGACCATGCAGAGGAAACAGTCATGGGTGGGAAACATCTTGTCCAGTTCTGCGGTGACCCCGCCAACCTTGGCGGTTTTTTCCAATAAATAAACGTAATAACCCGAGTTGGCCAAATCTTCGGCGGCCTGGACGCCTGTCACCCCGGCTCCAACTACCAGGACGGCGCCACTAGGACCACCACTCTGGCCTGGATTCGACCCACTTTTTTCTATACCTCGCTCCGCCATTTTTTCCTTCCTCTTTTAGAGAGATTTCAGACCAGTTAGCCAATCTTTGACACCGAGATTTGTCGGTTCCCGGAGCGTGACCGCTGTCGTCCTGATCGTCCGGGGAGAATGAGTCATCGGCTAGCGTTAGGTTAAACCCCCGGCTTGGCGGTGGCGCAAAACGCTCCGCCTCCGGATATGATGGCATAACCTCAAACCAAGTTTCCCGGCATGGAACCTCGGAAACCAAGGGATAATCTTGTAAAATATTTCTCATTCTCCAACATTAGCATTTATTATTACCATTGTGTCCCTGGACCTGTCAATAACAATTATGAATAAATATTCACTAGAATGACCTAAGCGTGGGTTAAAATATTATCAAGCTGCACAATTGCCCAAGGGCCTGCGGAAAGGAAACGATAGCCAGTCGGATTTGTTATCTTCCGCACAATCTTACCATTTAAGCTGGCCGGGCTGGCCGATTTCGCTTGACAAGTTAGCCCTAAATCATTAAAATTTGTATCTGAATCTCAATAAATTATCTGTGGTCATGAAATCTGAACTAGAAATTTTTAAAGAATATATCCGGGGGCAGGGCTTACGCCAAACCCCGGAGCGGGAGAATATCCTCCAGGAGATAACCACCTTTACGGGCCATTTTGATGTGGACGAACTCTATCTCAGGCTCCGCCGCCAGGGCATCAAGATTTCCAAGGCCTCTATATATCGAACTCTACCGCTGTTGTTGGATTGCGGCCTGATTCGTGAAGTCGATTTCACCGACGGTCATTGGCACTACGAGTCCATCTATGGTCAGCCGCATCATTGCCACCTGCGCTGCCTGAAATGCGGAGCAATTGTCGAATTTGAAGATCCGCTGCTGATTTGTGTGGAACAGAAACTGGCCTGGAGGTTTGGTTATCTGGTTAAAACCCATACCCTGGAAGTCCAGGGCGTCTGTCCCCAGTGTCAAGAAAGGCTCGAGACCGGGGACGACGGCGGCGACTGAGGCAACCAGGTCAGATGCGGATATTCAGCCCGATAAACTTAACAGAGCATTAGACAATCTCTGGTTGGTTAAGACCCTCTCCTCATAGTCCCTAGTGCCAAAAATCTTGATAATCACCGGCAAGTCTTCTTTCCTTCTTAAAATCGAAGAATTCTGCTATTATTGAGAAAAATATTTATGGGTTGATTATCCCCACAATAATGGGAGCTACAATTCCAGAACCATCGCATCCTGATGATTTGGCCACGCTGGCCGGGCAGGTGGAACGGATCAGCTTTACTGATCCGGTGAGTCACTTTACCGTAGCCCGTCTCAAGACCAAGGGCCGCCCTGACCTGGTCACAGTAGTCGGACCCCTGACTGGTATCCAGGAAGGCGAGCAACTGCGTCTTAAGGGACGCTGGGCGGTTCACCCCCGCTTTGGCGAGCAGTTCCAGGTGCTCTGGTGGACCTCGGTAGTCCCGGCCACGGCTGCCGGAATCCAAAAATACTTGGGTTCCGGTTTTATTCACGGCATCGGTCCCGAATTGGCCGCACGTCTGGTCAAGCAATTCGGCCCGCAAACTCTGGATATTATAGATAACTACCCCCAACGCTTACAGGAAGTCCCCGGGATTGGCAGTAAACGCGCCGCCCAGATTCAGGCGGCCTGGGAAACCCAGAAAGACATTCGCGAGGTCATGCTGTTTCTCCAGGAGCATGGGGTGAGTGTGGCCTATGCCACCAAGATTTATAAACAGTACGGTGCGCAGGCCATCCAGATAGTCAGCGACAACCCCTATCAACTGGCCACCGAGGTCTACGGCATCGGCTTCCTTACTGCCGACCGCCTGGCCGCCCGCCTCAACATTGATCGTCAATCACCGGCTCGCCTGGCCGCGGGTCTGCTTTACAGCCTGGACCAGTTGGCCAAACAAGGGCACGTCTATGCCCCTCGTAAGCTATTGATCACCAAGGCCCAAGAGTTGTTGGAATCCGAAGTGCCAGCCCTGGAAGCCGCCTTGGAGAGCCAGGTGCAGGAGGGTCACCTGGTGATTGAGCGTCTGGAGGGAGGAGAGACCGGCATCTACCGCAAACCGTTTTTTGTGGCCGAAACCGGCATTGCCCAGCTCCTGGCCCGGCTGCGCGCCGGAGCGGGATTGGAACGGCCGCTGGCTCTGGATCAGGCCCTAGCATGGGCCCAGCAACGCCGCCGGTTAAGGTTATCCGCCGAACAGGCGCAGGCGGTGACTACAGCCCTGACCGAAAAGGTGCTGGTGATAACCGGCGGCCCGGGAACCGGCAAAACCACGATCATCAGTTGCATTACGGATATTTATCGGTCGTTGGGAGCCCGGGTAACCCTGTTGGCGCCCACTGGCCGGGCCGCTAAGCGTCTGTCCGAAGCTACCGGTAGCGAGGCCTCCACTATTCACCGCTGCCTGGAATTTTCGCCGCAGACCGGAGGCTTTCGGCGCAATGCGGGGGATCCGTTAAAGACCGATGTGGTGGTGGTCGATGAGGTCTCCATGGTGGACACCATCCTGATGTACCACCTGTTGAAGGCCCTGCCCGCGGTCGCCCGCCTCATACTGGTCGGCGATGCCCACCAGTTGCCCTCGGTCGGTCCGGGTAATGTCCTCAAAGATCTGCTGGATTCGGGGGTGATCCCGGTAGTCCAGTTGCGGGAAATCTATCGCCAGGCCCGTCAGAGTCTGATAGTTATTAATGCCCATCGGATCAATCAGGGCCAGTTTCCGATTATTCCCCCTCAGGCCCAGAGCGCGGATTTCTTCTTTCTGGAGATCGACGACCCGGAAATCCTACGGGATCGATTGCTTGAGATAGTGGCCCACAGACTGCCGCGGCGCTATGGTTTTAACCCGGTCCGAGATATCCAAGTCCTTACCCCGATGCATCGGGGGGTGGTCGGCGTCCAAAATCTTAACCAGGAACTGCAAAAGCAGATTAACCAAAACCCCGTCATCTGGCAGGGTGGGGGCCGGATGTTTAAACTGCATGACAAGATCATGCAACTGCGCAATAATTATGATAAAGAGGTGTTTAATGGGGATATCGGTCTGGTCAGCGGCTATGATGCTGAAAACAACTTACTGAGGGTTAATTTTGAGGGTCGGCAAGTGAGTTATGAACCGGCCGAATGGGATGAAATAAGTCTGGCCTACGCGGTGTCGGTCCACAAAGCTCAAGGCAACGAGTTTCCCGCGGTGGTTATTGCGCTCACCACCCACCACTATTTAATGCTGCAACGGAATCTGATCTACACCGCCATTACCCGCGGCAAACGGCTGGTCGTCCTGTTGGGTAGTAAAAAGGCCCTGAGCATGGCCATCCGCAACGATCGGCCCTTGAAACGCTATTCCGGTTTGGCTGCACGTCTGCGTCAGAGCTTGACTGGATCAGGGTCTAAAAGTCCTTGACTTTTTATCTGTATCGAATAAAATCAATCCCATAGAAACTAAAGGGGAAGCGGGAGTGTCACTAGAGCTCTTTGAAGTCTTGGAGAACCGACTGGAACAGATCCTCACTCAGTACCAAACTTTGAAAACGGATAATGCCTCTCTACTTAAATCTCTGCAGGAAAAGGAGCAGGCGCTCAAGGAGGCTCAGGAAAATCTCGACAAAATAGGCCGAGAGCGGGAGTTGGTAAAGCAGCGCATAGACCAGCTGTTGCACAAATTAGGAAGCCTCGGCGCCGAAACCTAAGGAGTAATTATTTACTGGTGCCGGAAACTATAAAGATTGAGATACTGGGTCGGCCGATCACCCTGAAAAGTGAGGCGCCCCCCGGACGGATTGAATCCATCACCCGTCTGGTGGATGACCAAATCAAAGAAATCAGGCAGGCCTTGCCCGCTATATCTCCTTTGGAGGTGGCTATTATGGCTGCCCTCAACCTGGCTTATGAATATGTGGAGATTAAGGAGGATTACCAGCAACTCCAAAGGGAAGTTGAAACCAAATCGCAACATTTAATAAAATTAATCGAGATGCGCAGTTCGCTTCCCCTGCGATGCTCGTGATTAACAGATTAGTTGATGTTCCAACACTACAAAACCGGGTTTCGGGTGGACTCCGTTGTGCAGGGCCCGAAAGGGAAAGCCTGAAGGAGCAACCATAGAGACCCACTTGAACTTTAGAGGTTCAAAACTTCCTGTTAACACGGCATTATTTGTGGGGGAAGCGAAATTTTTTGGGCCAGGTCGTGACTCCTAGTTTGCCAGGGAGTCCTCAGACTGGAGAACACCGTATTATCGGTGCCCGGGGCGGATGTAAGAGTATTCGGGCCCCAAATATCAGGTTAAGCTATTACCACCTGCGGGGATGGTTTTACATAGAAAACAAGATCTTGTGGAGGTAAAAACCTCTCCCGGAGGGGGATCTTCAATTCCCTCCAGGCAAGGTCAGGCTTCAAAGAAAGGAGGTTAATCAAAGTCTGTACCGCGCTGGGGTATTGTTTACCTCGAGCAATATCTTATAGCAGATTTTTATATTTAGGTTAGCCTGATCACGGCTGACCCGATCATGGTTTTCTCCCGCCCTGTTGATCCAGCCTCACGCGGCTTTCGGTCGCGACCGCCAATCTAAAAAATTATCATTAAACAGCTTTGAAACAATTTTCACATAATCTGCTTCCTGGCTTAATAGTGAAGCAGTAATCAATATAGAGGGGAGAACCACTATGGGTTGGCCGGGAGGATCGACCATACTGCTAGTGATAGTAGTGACTGGCGGCTTGGGAATGCTGGCCGGCTTCTACCTCCGCAAAATGATCCTGGAATCCCGGGTCAAATCGGTGGAGTGCCTGGCAAAGAAAATGTTGGACGAAGCCGGGAGAGAAGCCGAAAGCATCAGAAAGGAAGCCAGTCTTCAGGCAAAGGACCAGCTTTATCAACTAAAAGTCGAGTTCGATAAGGAGGCCCGGGAACGTCGACTAGAATTAAATATTTTAGAGAAACGGCTGCTGCAAAAAGAGGAGCATCTGGAACGCAAAACCGCTACCCTGGACGCCAAAGACTCGGAATTGGCCAAGCGGGAAAAAACCATCGTCAAGACCGAGAGAGGCTTACAAGAACAGGAAAACCGTTATCAGCAATTAATCCAGGAACAAAAAAACCAGTTGGAGCGCCTGGCCGGCATCAGTTCGGAAGAAGCCCGCAGTCTGCTGCTCCAGGCCTTGGAACGGGAGGTTCGGACTGATGCCGCCCGCATGGTCAAACGGATCGAGGCCGAGGCCCGGGAACTGGCCGACAAGAAGGCCAAAGAGGTCATCGCCCTGGCCATCAAACGTTATGCCGGTGATTATGTCGCGGAGCAGACGGTGTCGGTAATAAACTTACCCAACGAAGAGATGAAAGGCCGCATCATCGGTCGAGAGGGCCGTAATATCCGGGCTATTGAAGCCGCCACCGGGATTGACGTCATCATTGACGATACTCCCGAGGCGGTAATTCTCTCCGGGTTCAATCCTATCCGCCGGGAGGTGGCCCGCCTGTCGTTGGAGCGTTTGATTACCGACGGTCGCATTCATCCGGCCCGGGTTGAGGAAATTGTTGACAAAGTGACCCAGGAAATGGAGGTCAATGTCCGGGAAGCAGGTGAAGAAGCGACCTTCGATGTGGGCGTGCACGGTCTGCACCCGGAATTGATCAAGCTGTTGGGCAAGCTGAAATACCGCACCAGTTTCGCCCAGAACGTCCTGCAACATTCTAAGGAAGTCGCTTTCCTGTGCGGTATCATGGCCTCGGAACTGGGAGTTAATGTCAAACAGGCCAAACGGGCCGGGCTGTTACATGATCTGGGCAAAGCGGTGGACCACGAAATCGAGGGTCCGCATGCCCTGATCGGAGCCGAATTAGCCAAACGTTACGGCGAGTCGCCCAAGGTCGTGCATGCCATCGCGGCTCATCATGAGGATGTCCCGCCGGAAAGTTTGTTGGCTATCCTGGTGCAAGCCGCGGATACGCTATCCGGAGCCCGGCCGGGAGCCCGACGGGAAATGCTGGAGTCCTATGTCAAACGGCTGGAGGAACTTGAAAAGATTGCCCGCTCCTTTAATGGCGTGAGCAAGACTTATGCCATCCAGGCCGGCCGCGAGGTGCGCCTGATCGTGGACAGCGACCAGCTCAGCGATGAGGAGGCGGTATTGCTTAGCCGGGAGGTAGCCAAAGAAGTGGAAAAGAAGCTGACCTATCCCGGACAGATCAAGGTTACGGTAATCCGTGAGACCCGGGCCGTAGAATACGCC
>Ga0164318_10004829_pt1 | contig 13008 bp, 21 predicted proteins | sample GuaBasSedimGuay9_FD_113734 | JGI IMG/M metagenome (GOLD analysis project Ga0164318, IMG submission 113734) | Subseafloor sediment microbial communities from Guaymas Basin, Gulf of California, Mexico - Guay9, Core 4571-4, 0-3 cm | ecosystem: Environmental > Aquatic > Marine > Hydrothermal vents... | reverse complement strand
GATATTTATAAGGTTGAATAGTTAAAATGGGTCGAAATTGAAATTGAAAAATGAGGGTCGATGTATCAACAACGGCACACGATGAAGACCCGTCCGCCGAGACGGACGGGGAGTGTGCATGTGGATGGACAAGCATAGTGATAGAATACTCAAGATAATTTATTATTTTTCTCCTTCTTTTTTTCTTCAATTTCTTCCACATCAATTACCTTATCCCATCTGAAATTTTCTACCTTATTCATAATCAAATAATCCCACCCGAACAAGCTTCTCATCAGTAACGGCTTATACTCCTTCGCCTCCTCTTTCTTTTCACGCTCATACAACCAAGCTAGATAAAATGCCCTATAATTCATCAACGCCGAGAGCGGGAAAATTTGCTGCAGTCTCTTAAACTCGATCTCTCGTTGCGGGGGAATATGCAAAATATCAATATCCCCTAACCGCATGAAAGGAGCTATCGAGGTAACATCATGATAAGCTATCGCCACAATTATCCTTTCCGTCCCGAGCAAGTGCCTAATCCGAGCCAAGCAGTTCATAAAACCCCTTAGCTCCTGAGTAACTGAGCCGCCCGTTTGATAAATAAAGCTCATGTCATCCAAAGCTAAGTAAACCTTTTTCCCCGAGATAATCCCGCTTTTCAACAGCCGAGAAGCCACTTCGGGTCTCGGTGCAACCACATAGTAAGTCTTGTAATCATTTTCCTTTGCCAGTTCCCCGAGCTTCATTAAAGTGTTCGTTTTCCCAGTGCCTTGCCTTCCCAAGCAGTTAATCACGCAAATTTGCTGGGTATCCAGAGCAGTAGCCATAGCTTTGACCAAAGGATTTTGCATGAATTCGTCTTCCTCTTCTTCCTCTTCGAGAATCGTTTTTTGCTCAGTCATTTTCAAATTTCCTGAATCCTTGTCCTGTAGAACATGTCTATCAAGCCCCCTTCTTTCAAAATCGAGCAATATTTCGTAAAGACATCCCAGACTTCTCTGGCTTTAAGTTGCCCCTTCTTTTCCCAAAGCTCATCTCGAATCTTCAGAGCCTCTTCTCGCTTCTTTCCTCTCAGGAATTCGCAACTCTGCAAAATTAAGTTAAAGAGCGACGCCTGAGCCTTAAGTGCCGAGAGGTGGGCTTCTTTCACCTTCCCTAGCCCGTGATAATAGATCACGTCAGCCAAGTAGCTACAGCATTCAACATAGCTGTATTGAATCGAATCCAACAGCCTGAGTGATTCCCTCCTGATGCCTGTAGTTATTTCAACCATTTTTAGCTAACCTCCATTCCCGAAGGTAAAGTTGTTGTAACCGTCGTGGTTGTGGCTGGTGCAGGAACGGTTGGGGGTGGAGAAGCATGTGATGGCATCGGGCTTGGAACATGCGGTGTTTGCCCAGTCACGTAAACGTAAGCGATAGCCAAAACGATTATAATCATGCAAATTGCTAACGCCGTTCTCGGATCTAAGCTAAAGCCAAGACCCAACCTCGCTTTAGCTCTCTCTTCAGCTGCCATGACTTTTTCTTGTGCAATCCTCTCAACGATGATAGGGGATGTGCTATCCGCTATCCAGTTTTCGAGATACTCGAAAGCCTCGCCAATATCATCATTTACTAGCTTATGCTTCTCTTCTTCCACAACCTTTTCAATGTCTTCTTGATAAGGATAAAGTCTCATGACTTCTTCTATATCTTCGCCGTTTTCAAGACATTTCTTAACGAGAATCGCCGCTTCAGCTTCGGTAAAGTTCCTAAAGCGTTTCCTAACGAGATTAACTTTCTCTACGACCTCGATTGGAATCGTTATAGCCCTGTTTGCAAGAACTATATACCCTTTCGTAAATGGAAAATCAAGGCGTGAGTGTTTACTCTTAATGTAATACAAAAAGTGTTTCTTTTTCTTGATTACAATAGCATCTCCTTCAAGAGTTTCATACCCTCTCTCGATTCTAAATCCACCGCCACGATCATAGACAAAAACAAGACGTCCGCGTCCAAAGCTGGTGAGAAGCCACTTCCAAGCAGGAGTTCTAGCTAAAAACAACAATAACAAGAAAAGCTCGAACATCGCAATCGCAAACAACCCGTAAATGATTAAAAATAAGTCATTTAAGGTCATTTTTTCCCAAACAGGCGTGAAAATCTCGAAAGAATTCCAGTGCCTGGTTTTTCAATGCTTCTGGCTAGGGTTACTTCTTGTTGTCTAACCGAAATTTGCGTTTGCTGAGTTCTTCTCTCTGCTCCGCCACGACCTCTAGACACTAAATTGATCAGCATGATCTTAGCTTGTTCTAAATTTTGAAGAGTTCGCCAAGAGGTTTTCCATGCCGGTAACGAGCAAAGAATGTAGTTGAAAGTTATCTCGATATGGCTCAGAATCATATTTACGTCTTCTTTCGTGTAGTACGCGAAACCCACTTCTTCAGCCAAGGTCCACAAAGTCTCTTTCACATGCCTTGGAATGTTCTTCAGTTCATTGACATATCTAATATAATTGAAAAACTCCGAATCGAAGCTTATCCTCTGCTCTGGAGCTTCCGCGCCTTCTTCAACCTCTTCCATAATTTCGTCATCCTCCATTTTCCTTTTCCTTCAATTCTTTTTCAAGAAGCTTTTCAATTGCTCTTCTGATGAATTCCGATTTCGTAGAAGCGTAGCCTTCTTCAACAGCTTTCTCCAGCTCCTGATACAATTTCTCAGGCATCTCTAAGGTGATCTTGAATTTCCTCATCAATTATTCCTTAGAAATTATGTAATAAATACGTGAAATTACTTCAAAAATTTAAGCACAGATGCCTTAATTTTTGAAAAAAGCATAAAGAAGGGAAAATGACAATACATAAGCTTGATAAAAAAGGTGTGGTTGATATAAGGGCTGTAATGGGAATTGTAGTGATAATGCTGGTGTTGGCTTTTGTGCCAATAATCATAGGGAACTTCCAGAGTGCCATGCCCACGGACGATTTATCCACCGACGCCCAAACCGCATACAATAACACTGTTGAGATGACTTGGGACGCCGTTAATCTGTTGAACTTAGTCATAATAATATTGCCAATCGGATTAGTGCTTGGTGCCTTGGCACTAGGATTCCTAGGAAGATAAAGCCCTTACTTTATTTTTAATTTTTTCAGGAAATGGCAAAGTGGGTCTTGTTAGCTATAACGCTACTCGGAGTGATGATGTTAGGCTGGACTATCATCTCAGGCGTTTCTCAAGAAGCAAATTTGGATGACTATAAATATGTCTGGCGTCAGGTTAGCAATAATTCGCTTCTCGTTTCTGGTGGAACTCACGGCTTGAAACCTGCTTATCCTAACCCAACCAAGAACGGTGTTTTAAATGTTAGCTACTCAGCCACTTCTGGAAAAGTTTACTTTAACGGGGTCTTTCTCGGCAACCTTGACGGAACCAGCCCAGACGAATTTTCGGTGCCTGGAAATCTTATAACCTACCCGAGTAACGTAACTTACGAGACTGATGGCAACATAACAGAAACGAAGCTGACTTATTACAGCTACGAAGGATGTAGCTATCCCTTCAGGACTTGTGAAGCCTTGTATCGAGGGACTCAAATCACTTACGGCTCACTTTCGTTTTTACTCATGCTCGGCATTATGCTCATTCCATTAGCTTTAATATTTGCATTCCCAAGATGGTGAAGAAAAATGAATAAGAAGGGTGACATAAGGGCGTATATGGGAATTGCGGCATTAGCAATATTAGTATGCTTCACTCCAGTGATCGTTGGCTTTTTCGAAAACAACTCAGGAGCTAAAGACTTTACAGAGTTCTGGACTTATGCTGACAACACAACATTATTAGTAGGTGGAGGTACCCACTTCTTGGATTTAACGAACATCAATCCAACAGCGGATGCCTCGTTAGAGGTTAAGTACGTTGGAGCAAGTGCTGGGGATGATGTATTCGTGAATGGAAACTTAGTTTGTGAACTTGATGGGACAAGTCCAGACACTTGTACAGTTCCAGTTGGGTATTTAACTTCACATACGAACGTAACTTACGTAACGGCAGGAAACATAACCTCGAGCAACCTGACGTATTACACATATGCGAACTGTGATTTTGATTATTACACCTGTGCCAATACAGCTAAGGCTTATGACAGAGTATTTGATGCTGTGTCATTAATTGCTTTAGTAGTGTTGATCAGTGCAATTGCCCTTGTGATTAGTGCCTTGACCGGAATGCTTGAATAAAATGCTCGAAGCCCTGAAAAAGAAAATCGAGGAGTTCAAGGAAAGAAGGCGAAGGGAGAAGGAGCTGAAGCAAAAAGTTAGAGAGATCTATGAGCAAACCTACTGGAAGGAGAGAGAAAAGGCATTGATAGCTGAAGCAAGAAAAAGAGCGAGAAGTGCCGCGAGAAACTCATTTAAAGGTCAGCTCATGGCTTTCCTGAAAACAACAAGAAAAGTTGCGAAGAACATTAAACGTTCCGCTGGGTATGTAGGGCAAACCGATTTCACCTTTGGATTCGTAAGTTGGGAAACTCCAAGAAAAAAGAAAAAATCGAGAAAGAGAAGGAAAAGGTAAAATGGCAAGGCAAAACATCTATCTCGGGAGGACCGTTCCAGACGTTGGAAAGCCTGGGCTTGATAGCATTAAAGAGGTCTCTGGAATCTGTAAGGGTATTGTAAGAGATTATAAGAAAAGAAAAATCAGCTACAGAACCGCAATGTCTAGGCTGAACCTGATGGAGTTAATCATAGCCAGGGATTCGGACTTTACTTTTAACGCCCGTAAGGAAAGACGGGCTCGTGAAATTGTTGAAAAATATCGTAAAAAGTTAATGTCTGGAAAAATGGCTCGAAGGAAAAAAACCCGTAGGAAAAAAACTACAAGGAGAAAAACGAGGAGAAGGAAGAAAAGGAGATAAAAATGGCTCGGAAGAAAAGGAAAAGTAGGAGGGCAACAATAGATTTCGCCATTGTCGGCTTCAAGGATAAGAAGGGAAGAAGGCACTTCTACATCGAGAACAAACGAGGCACTAGAGAGGTCGTGAAAGGAGATACCTCTCTTGGAAAAAGATTAAAGTCTTTGCTTAAAAGATTTTTGTAGGGGGTAAAAATGGCTCGGAAAAAGAAAAAGAGGAAAAAGACATCTACCGTAAGGAAGAAGACTACGACAACAAAAAGGACGAAGAAGCGAACTCATAAGAGAGTGAGGAGAAGTTTAAAGTCTGTAAACAAATGGCTTAGCGGAGTAGTAAAAAGAGCCGATCATTTGGTAGGTACGTCTAATAGAGATCGAGACAGGAACAGACAAGCCATGGCTCCTGGTAAACGAGAGGCGGGACCACATGCAAAGAGACCTTACTATTATGAATACCGTGCAAATCGTGCAGACCTAACGCCAGAGGGTCTCTAGGCGTTTAGAGATTTATAAACCCAGAACACCAAATAATTAACAAAGTGCAAAAATGATCTTTGAGCTTTGGGCAGCTTTACTGCTTTCCAGCTTCTTCTTTATTTATTTAGCCTACACCCTCGACACCCCTATCTTCAAGCTCTTCGCCGCAATTTTGCTTTTCACCGTGGCATTGAATTCTGGAGACATTCAATTCAAGTTCAGCTCACTTAACGGGGAGGAATACCTCAAGGACTTTTACCAATTTTGGTATCTCATCCTCATCTTTTCATTTTTTGGATTCGTGATTTTATTAGATGCCGTGATTAACATAATTGAATCGGTGAGAGAAGAATAATGCCAACCTACAACGTTAGAGTCGGGTCGGAAACGATAACTGTAGAGGCGAGAAATCCGAGAGAAGCAACAAGGAAAGCCCGAATGATCAATGAGCTTACGGAAGACGTAGCGGCTGGAAAGTATGAATTACCAAGGCGTTCCCGTTATTATAAAATCGTTCAGGAAAGGCTTAAACAGAAAGCCAAGAAAAAAAGCAAAGAACCGAAAATCGAGACTGGAGAAAAACTGAAAACGATAAAGGAGGGAATAATTTACACAACCCCAGAGCTGAAAGATGTTGAAGTTCCAAGAGAGAAGATTTTAATAGCCCAGGCATCTGGAAAACCCGTGTTGATAGGTAAGCGAGTAATCGGAGGTAAAGAATGGGACATCTATCTTGAGATTGACAAGGAGGGGGTTGCAAAGCTGAAGAAAGTTCCGCCGTTTCATGTAATCCGTGGCAAAAAGCCCGTTTCTGAGCCCCCAGAAATTCTTGAGGCATCGGTTACACCCGCAAAACCGAGCAGGGAGGAAATTCTTGGTCCTGTTGGCATGGAGCTTTTTGCTCCAGCTGAGAAAGTTCTTGAAAGAAAATTCGCCCCTTTACTTTTTCCGAGATCTGAGATTTCAGAAAAGGAACTTGAAGAACACTTAATCAAGACATTGAAGAAAGAATACCCAGAAGCTTTTAAGGTTCCAGCAGAGCTTTATCTTGAGCCAGAGATTAAGCCAACCTTGGAGGAGAGAGCGAAAGTCTTTCAAGAAGTTTTTGTTGAGGAGTTATTTAGAAGTCCAATTGCCCAAGCTTTCCCAAGCGTCGCTTCCTTAACGGCTTGGGAAGTTGCCTCCCAATATGAAAAAGCACCCTTCCATCAACGAGGCATTGAAATATTGCAGCCAAGTCAAATCAGAAAGCTCGGAGAAGCTTATCTCAAAACTAAGAAAGAAATTCAAGCAACAAAGGAAAGAATCATAGAGCAATACGGCATGGCAAGGGCTTTAGCTCTCAAGCGAGGGGATGTCAAGCTTGAGCAAAAATTAAGGAAAGAGGAGTACAAGGCATTGGAGCAACTCAACAAGCTTTATGAAAACTATACAAAATCGCTTGGAAAGATCTCTCAAAAGGCTGTTCAACATGAGCTTCAAAACATTGAAATGAAGACCCAGCAACTTCTTTTGATTGCTGCTCCTACAGGTGCTGCTTTAGGCAGGGCTGGATTACTCGAGGCATCAAGAACATTTTCAAGCATTACAGGAGGAATTTTAGCTGGAGAATTTACTGAAGAAGAGTTAAAGAAGCAGGGTGTTCCCGAGTCTTTGGCTTTTGCTGTTTCGATTCCCGTTTCTATAGGGGTCGGCTACGGAGCTTATCGCTTACTTGGTCGGAGCTTTGAAATCATCAGCCCGAAGCCTCTTCATGAATTTGATGTTAAGGCATTGACTTCAAGCAAAGAAAGGGCTGTTATCTATGAAGGTGAGTATCCAGAAATCAAAGCGATGGGTAAGGGTAAGATCATGGGCAAAACAAGGATAAAGAGCAAACTCTACGGCGAGCTTGAGGATTATTTCAAAGCCGAGAAGCTCTATTACAGAAAGTTAGCCAAACAATTAACCGAAGGAGAGTTAGGCATTAAAACAGAATTCGGCGGAAGAATTAGAACTAAGCGGCTCGGAAGGTTATGGACTCGTGGAAGGGAAACTCGGATAAGTCAAGAAGCTGTAAAAGGATCACAAATATATCGAGATGTCATTACAAAGCAAACGGACGATTTGGTAGCTCATGCTAAAACTTTACGCTCATCTCTCAAAATTGGAGAGGAGGGGGTGGTTGGTGGATACCCATCCAAGAAGATTTACCTGACTGAAGAATTCACCTTGGACAAAGGCGAAGTGATGCCTCGAAGAGCTGGAATTTCCTTCAGAGCAAGAGGAATTTCAAGAGTCATCGAGGCATTGAAGAAACAAAAAGTAGTTAGAGGTAGAAAATGGGGCTTCAGAGGGCTTGGCTTGAAGCGGGTAGGTTTTGAGAAGCGAGCGGGAATCGGTTTAAAGGAATTTATAAAGAAAAGCAAAAGCAAAACTCCAAAAGCTCCGAGGGTTGAAACGCCTAAGCTCAAAGAGGTAGAAGTGAAAGGAATAAGCAAAGCGGTGGCTGGAGAAATTGGATATGAGATTGGGCTGGCAAATCTTAGAGCTTTGGAAAGCATGACGGCGAGAAACATAGCTTTCCTCTCGGCATTTAGCCATGTGCCTCGGATTCCATCCCCAAGGATTGTGATTCCACGCTTGGAGCTTAAGCAAATCGGAACGCTCAGACTTGAGAGCTTAAAAGACTTTGAGAAGTTAGCTAAGCCACAAATCCCAGTTCCGAAAGATCTAAGTCTTGATCTAGGTCTTGAAAAAATAATTTCAATGCCGAGATTCCGTTTTGAATTTCCGAAAATTACCCCTCTAGAGCCGAAAGTTTCGGAAGTGAAGCCGATTATTTCGGAAATAACAGCTCCAAGTTTGGGAGGAATTCCAACCATACCAGTAGCTCCGCCACCGCCAGAAATTATAATTCCGCCAGGCATTCCAGGATTTCCAGCTGGAGAATTACCTCCTGGATTCGGAAAAACTAGATTCAGATACCCGAAGTGGTGGTATTATCAGCTCAGGATTCATCCTTTAGCTCCTTTGCAAAAAGTTGTTAAGAAAATGGCTAAAGGTATGGGAGCAAAATGAAACTCAAATGCCTGAATAGGAAAGGGTTCGTCTTCACATGGCTGGCGATATTGATTTTCCTCTTTGCGGTTATTACGGCATACATCATTTTAGATCAGCCTTTAAAGGAAGTGATTTTCCCGATGGCTCAAGAAGACTTTAACGTCAGCGAGGAGCAAATTAACAATTTGAGGACAATTTGGGATTTAATGCCGTTTGTGTTTGCTTTTGCGTTATTCATTTACGGAATCTTAGCAGTAACTACTCGTGAGCCTCACACGGGCTGGATATGATGTCTGGAAAAAAATTTACGTGGGCGGTCTTGCTCTTGGTTTTCCTTAGCATTAAGGCTTTTTCAATTTCGATAGATTACGCTAGTCCAGAAAACGGTTATAGAGATATAAATAATGAAGTAATATTGAACTGTTCTGGAACTGATATAGATACTTATTTCTTCTACGGTTCTAAGAGAAACGAACCTTTTTCCTTACTAGGCAGTAACAATTCTGGAATTTACACCTGGACTGGGCTTGAAGACGGAGAAACGTATTTCTGGTATTGTGAGGGAAATGTCTCGACACCAATAATGATAGATGAAGAACTTTCATGGACTTATGAAGGAACATGGGATAAAGACCATCCACCCTCGAATTGTGTTGATGAAGACTGGACAACTTACGGAAAACCAACTGGAGATTCCGCCATACTTGAAAATATAACGATACCAGACAGATCGATCAGACGTGTTGTTATGAAATCGAAATTTTTGATTGGTGGGGGTGCTGCTTGTGATCTTGAACTTCATTGTAAAAACACAACAGGATCGTGGGTTCTCTTTTATGTAGATTCTCCTGTTGCATTTGATCTGGAGGACAGGGTCATTACACAAGAAGTGCCTGACGAATGCTGGAAAAACAAAAATGTTCTTGAGATAACAGTAGTAACAAATTGTCCAGGCTATTACGAATCAAACTATAGTTTTTACTATAACCTTGATATCACTTCTGGACTTGTAGGTTATTGGCGGTTCGAGGAAGGTTCTGGCTCTACAGCTTATGACCTCTCGGGGCAAGGCAACAACGGAACGATTCACGGAGCAAAATACGTTAAAGGCGTTTACAATCATACATTGGCTTTGAGCTTTGATGGGGTGGATGATTATGTGGAAACAACACAAAATGTTGACCTTAATTTAACAGCACATGGAATAACTCTTTGTGCGTGGGTAAAACCATTTCACCACTCAGTAGACCCAATTTGGGCTTCTTGGCAAATTGTTGGAAAATGGGCAAAATTAGCCATAGGAGTGAAAACTACTGGTGTTGGTGAAGGTGTCAAATGGGGTTTATATTTAGATGGTCATGCAGTTTGGGATACAGCAGGGAAAGAAGGAGAGTGGAATTTTGTTTGTGGTGTATATCATAAAAACTCAACAAGTAGAGACTTATATGTAAATGGAGAATACATAGATACTTACACAAGTGGAAATGTTATAGATGCAACAGGCATCATTAGAATTGGGAAAAACAACTACAATCAGATTCCTTACGGCATCATCGACGAAGTCCGCATCTATAACAGAAGCCTCACTGCCGAGGAGATTCAGCTCCTCTACAACATTACGAGAGTTTTCCACGAGAATGAAGAGCCAACCGTTACCAATGCCTCGATTTCTCCAGATGTTGCTTCAAGCCACGACGAAATTTATTGTTTCGCTGAAGCTTTCGATAAAGATGATGATGCCTTATCAACTTCATGCGACTGGAAAATAAATGGGGTTTGGAGCATTATAGGGGATTCAAACTGTAAGCTCAGCTCAGGAACAGTTTCGGCTGGCGATAATGTTTCATGCCGAGTTTACGTTACCGATAGCTACGAAACGACCCAAGCCGATTCCAAGCAGATAACAATTCAGAACTACTGCTTAACGCCTTACCTTTATCAGCTTTACATCCCGCCAAGAGTCAAGTTCTATCCGCCAGCCGAGAACGAAACCGTAGCTGTTAATTTATCTTCATTGGACATCCCAGCCGAGAAGGTGAAAGTCAGCATTACAAACGTTGATAGCTCACAGGTTTTCTTCGACCAGAGCCAAGGCATTATCTGGTTCAACGTTACAGCTAATGAAAGCTCTATCCTTTACATTTTAGCAGACCTTAACCAAAACGGAAATATGCAAAGCGGGATTACTCTTAATACTTCCCTTAGTTACTCAGCTTCTGATTCGACTTACTTAACTTCAGACTTTACGAGAGTTAACTCTCGATATGACCTCGGCATTTACTCAGCAACCGACTTAACCGAATTTGACTACTCAGCCACGAATCAAACAATTTTGAAGGTTCATTGTCCAGAAGCGACGACTTCAGCAGATTTGAAAGCGATTAACAAAACCAAGCTGATAATTGCAACCGAGACAATCCCAGACATTCTCCGAATTTATGTAGATCAAAGCGGAACAAGCTACTTTAGAGACCAAATTCCCGAAGCTGAGGTAGAGGATATAAACTTTTACTTGGTCAATTTAGATGTTGCCAGCTTGGTCTTAATCAAGTGGGTTTTGAAAGATTATACCCATGCTTTCGAGCAAGGCATTTTGACGATTAAGAGATACATCAATTCAACTCTCATCGAGGAAACTTCTGGAAGGTTCGAAGCCGACAACACCCTATACACATATCTTTTACCAGATATGCGATACTCCCTCAGCATCAAGAAAGGAAGCTCGGTTAAGGCTCTTGGCTGGGTAACCATAACGCCTGGCGACTTTGAGAAAACGATAACCCTTTACGGAACGGCTCTTAGCTATGATCTCAAGGCTTCCTTCTTTGAGAATGTGAGATACACGATAAAAGCAAATGAAAGCTACATATGCTTCAGCTATCAAGATGATTACAAAGAAACGGAATGGGTTTATTGGGCTGTTCTGAACACGAGTAACGAGGCTATCCTTTTTGAAGATAACGTTACGGCTTCAACTTACTCGGGCTGTTATTTAGTGCCTGTTTCGAATGAAAGTTATTACGTTAAAATTGTTTTTGCTCACCCTCGTGGCTCAATTGTGAGCTTAGGAACGGTTGTTCAGGCTGGAGTTGTTAAGTTGCTCGAGGCATTAGAATTTACGGGAGAAATCGTTGGCTTGAGCAATAAGACGTTTTGGCTCGTTGTAAGCTTGATGGGAATTGCCTGCTTCGGCTTGGCATTCGGAGCTGTAGAATCGAGAATTGGAGCAATTTTAATAGCTGTGTTCACGATTATCTTCAGCTATTTTGGATGGTTGCCTCTCATGGAATCCCTCGCAGGTAAGCTCATCATCTTCATATTGCTAATCTTGGCATTCATAGCAAACGTGAGAAGATGAAAATCTACGGCTTGGCTATATTCCTGCTATGCATAAACATAAGCATAGCTTTAGTTTCGGAAACGGGAATTTTCGGAGAGGTTACAGGCTACAATAGATTACATGATTCATTCAACACGAGTATTTTCGAGGCTACGGCTGAACGCCTTAACGCAACTGGCGGTGTTTTAGGAGTTGCTGGACAGTTAATCGACTTAGCGGCATTCATAACAGAAGCTCTAAGGCTCTTGTTTGCAGTATTTATAAACACCACCCTAGGGCTTCCTTTGATGTTGAAGAATCCGCCTTTCGAGTTTCCAGACATTATCGTGAACATGCTTATGGTTTTGCAGATCGTGATCTACTTAGCTGGATTGATTGAGTTCCTAAGAGGTGCAAGCTTGGATTAAAAATGAATCACACCGTGGCGTTTGAATTGTTGCTGGAAGGGGAATGGGTAAGAGCTGTAGCCCAACCCTACACAGCCTACATTGGAGGGTTTTTCTGGCTATTCCTTTTCGGTTTACTGCTAGCAATGAGCTATCTAAAAAGCCAAAATGTCGTGATTCCAACCATGTTAAGCCTCGTAATTCTCGGAAGTGTCGAGATGGCTTCATGGCTACATATTGAGATAGTTCCAGCTGAAATGAAGCCTTTGCTGTTCATTTTCGTGGTATTCGGAATTGCCGTATCTATTGCCTCGGCTGTGCTGAGGGGGGAAGAATGAAGCGGAAAAAGGAGATTAAGATAAAACGCCCATGGGGAGACCCTATCCTTGAGCTGAAGAGACAGAATCGCCACATTATTGAGATCAGCAAAACGACAGCTAAGGTTTTAGGCAAGGCATTGAGAGAGTATGAGAAGCTCGTGGTTGTGAGACAACCTAGGCGAAGGAAAAGCTTTCTCGTAGCTCTTGAGGATTTCGATATCGACGTGTTCGGGGACAATGTTTATCTCAAGCCCTAATCCCGCTATGCACCGGTTGTGCAGTTTTCCCTTAACCATTTTTACTCCCTCTTTTCTATCGTTATGTAGACTTCCATGCCATCTATCTCATTTTCATCTCCAAGCATTTTTGCTATACCTCTTGGTATTGTTACTAGTACCCTTCTGAGAGACCCTTTAGCTTTCTCCGTCCTAATCCTTCCTAAAAAGCGGATTTTTTCTTTTGCATTCATTTTAACCCCTTGTTAAAAAAATTAAAGTGAATTAAGAATCTCTAACGCTTTTTCTTTTCCTACGAGATTTATGATCTCCTGCATCATGTTCTTT
>Ga0164318_10004828_pt1 | contig 13009 bp, 18 predicted proteins | sample GuaBasSedimGuay9_FD_113734 | JGI IMG/M metagenome (GOLD analysis project Ga0164318, IMG submission 113734) | Subseafloor sediment microbial communities from Guaymas Basin, Gulf of California, Mexico - Guay9, Core 4571-4, 0-3 cm | ecosystem: Environmental > Aquatic > Marine > Hydrothermal vents... | reverse complement strand
TCTCCCGTCTCTTTCTTCTTTTCTCCCGTCTCTTTCTTCTTTTCTCCCGTCTCTTTCTTCTTTTCTCCCGTCTCTTTCTTCTTTTCTCCCGTCTCTTTCTTCTTTTCTTTCTTTCTGGCCTCCTCAGCTTTCTTTTTCGTTTCTTTGACCTCCCCTGCTTCCTCTTCTGAAATCTCGGCCTCTGCCTCCTCCTCAGATTCTTTTGGGATAACCTCTATCTGATCGGGGAAAACAACATCCGGGGGAACTATCCTCACAGTAACACCTATGATTCCCGCCTTTAAGTAGGCCTGAGTTGAACCTACCTCTACAAATTTCAATGAATCCCCCGCCTTTTTCATATAACCCTCGGAATATTTCTCTGTTCTGGCTCTACCCCCCTTCCCAATGATCTTTCCGGACAGGGTTATCTCAACACCTCTTGCACCGGAATCCATAACGGCCCTTAAAGCTTTATATACAATACGCCTTCGATTCATCCCCTTCTCAAGGGCAAGTGCAATTCTCCTCGCTACAATATTTGGATCAAGGGTTGGATTTTCGATCTTCTGAACATCAATAGCGGGGTTGTCAATTCCATATCTGTTCTTGAGGAATGTCGTTAGCTTATTTATGCGTTTACCTTTCTTTCCAATAACTAGGGGGGGTTTCTCCACAAATAAAATAATCCTGGTTGCCAGAGGTGTCTTCTGAATATCCATTCCAGAGTAGCCAGCACCACTCAACTCACTTCTAAGGAAGTTCTCTATTTCCGACCTAATTTTCCCCTCCTCGATAAAACGCTTTTCCATCGCCATTTTAAAATTTTACAGAGTCCTCCGCGATAGCCTGAACATTAACTAATTGGGATCTCCAGATAGCCCATCTCCCCCTTGGTTTTCTCCTACGTCTGGCAATTCCCTTCAGGGCCTGTATGTGGGTTATCCTTAACCTCTCTGGATCCAATCCCTTGTAATCCGCGTTCGTCTGCAGATTTCTCAATACATCCAATATCTCACTGGCTGCTTTCTTTGGATACTTTCCAATGTTTTCTTTGCCCATGCCTCTTCTGTGACCAATTCCTTTCTTAAATTTTTTGAATGGTATCGTCTTCTCGAGAGCTATTACTGCCTCTAAGAGTTTTATTGCATCCATTAGCATCATACCCCTGAGTCTGTCACATATCACTACGGCATGCTTAAAGGATATATTTAAATCTCTGCCCATACCCTTTACTACCCTGCTCTCATCTTTTGGTTTTAGAGAGTAGTGTAATTTCATCTTGATCTTATCTAATCGGTACAAATAATGATGATCTCGTCGCGCCAACTCCGGGGGCACTGTGCTTTACGGGCTTTCTAGTCGAGGCAAATTCACCGAGATATTGACCAATCATCTCTGGTTTTATCTCTATCCTGCTAAATTCCTTTCCATTATATACCCCAAATTCCAGACCCACCATCTCCGGAAGTATGGGCATATCTCTGCAATGTGTACGTATCGGTTTTGGTTTTCTACCCTCCTTCATAGACCTCTGAGCATTCCTCACCCTTAAGATTAATTTTTTTTGCTGATCCGTGAAACCTCTGAGTAATGTCCTTCTCACCCGAGAGGGCATTATTTCTACCAATTCATCCATAGACATAACTCTTAATTCCTCGAGGGTGTGACCCCTGTATTTGAATACCTTCTTTGCCATAACCTAACCTCTCTTCTTTCTACCCGTTCTCTTGGGTGCTATATGACCAACCTTTGCACCGGGGGGTGCATTACGCGGAGCAGGTCCTCTTCCATGAGGGTTCCTTCCCCCACCATGGGGATGATCAATGGCATTCATTGCATTTCCAGAAACTCGTGGATAAAGTTTGTTTCTCGCCCTGTGCGCGTAGTAAGCCTGACCGGCATGTGCCATTGGCTTTTCTCTTCTGCCACCGCCAGAAACCTTGCCTATGGTGCCCCTAGATTTACTGTTTATAGCTATCGTTTTCTTTGAAGGGAGTCTTACATAGGTAATCCCCAGATCCTTCTCGTGAGAGACAATATAGGCCGATGTGCCAGCTGATCTGACCAATTTACCCCCATCCCCCGGACTTATTTCAAGATTATATGCCAGGGTCCCCTCCCCCATTTTACCTACGGGGAGTATATTCCCCTCCGCTGGATCTGCATTTTCTCCGATCTCGATCCACTGTCCAACCTTTACCCCATCGGGTGCTATAATTCCTATCTCCTCAAAATTCTCTAAAAGAACCCTGGCTATTGGCGCCGTTCGTCCCGGATCGTGAATTATATCTATAACCTGTCCACCTATTTTGTCTTTATATATCCCTCTATTGGGGGGATACCTGGCATTGGATTTATATCTGTGGGATACTGCTCTATACCTGGGGCTTCCACGTCCCCTCCTCTGTGTTATCAGTCTCTTTCCCATTTTTATAATACCCCAAAGTGCGATGCAATCTCCTCGGCTGAATACTTCGGATCTAATTTAACATGCGCTTTCTTCCTTCCCTTTGTCGTTATCATTATATTTGTTTTCAAGACCTTTACGTTGTAAAGAGATTCTACCGCCTTTTTAACATCATCTCGAGTGGCATCTTTATTAACTATGAACGTCAACTTATTTTCTTTCTCCCGAAGTATTGTCGCCTTCTCACCCATTAATGGGTATAGAAGGACCTTGTATTGATTCATTTCTAATTTTATCCAGGTTCTTTATAGCGGACTCTGACCATAAGGTTAGCCTTCCAATATGTGTTCCAGGAGCTAATAATTCAATATTCAATTCATCCAATTTTGCTATATCCACACCGGGAATATTTCTGGCCCCGGATTTGACTCCCGAGTCTTTATTTATAACGATTAAGACACTCTTCTTTCTCTTATATCGTCTACCCCTTGTTTTGCCCCTTCCGGCTCTGATTTTCTTTTCTCTCGCCCTCTCCAGATCGTCGCCTAAACCCAACGCTTTTAATACTTTAATGACGTCCCCTGTTTTGTTTAGCTCCTCAAATTTATCCTCAATTACTAATGGAATCTCTGGTACCTTATCTATGATGTGCCCTCTAAGGCTTATCAGATCTTTGTTTCCCGTCGCAGAGATCGCCGATTTTAATGCGAAGGTGTATTCCTTCCTGTTGATCTTTTTTGACCAGTCCCTGCCCTTCGGAGGATGGGCCCTCCTGCCCCCAACAGATTGAGGAACTATCCTCACCTTGCCCAGGCCACCTCCCCCTAACTTTTCCCTCGGCAATCTCGACATTCCCCTGTTTATTGTCTGTCTATAGCTTCCCCTCCTTCTGCCAAAATAGGCGGCGGTTGTCTGTTGACCAGCCAATTCGTAAGCCGCATAGGGTTTCCTTCTGCTTGCCTGAATTGCAACCACTGCCCTTTGAATAATGTCCGGACGATACTCTATCCTGAACATCTCCGGTAATTTAATCTCCCCTTTGACCTTACCACTTAATGAATAGACATTTACCATCTTAAATGTGTGGCTGAACGCAGTGAATGCCACACCCAAGGGTAAAGGGATTGTAATCCCTTAATGAATAGACATTTACCATCTTAAGCGCCTTGTTTCGATACAAGGTTTATATGGGTTATCTCAAAGTTCACCTCCCCCGGAGGACGTCTTGGGTAGGTTAACCGTATCAGCCTTTTGGCCGGTCCGGGAACGGAGCCACTTAGGATGACATACTCCCCACTTACCGGACCATAGTGCAGGAAACCTCCCCTGGGTGTTACCTTAGAGCCATCTTTTCCGATTTGTAAAATTGCCTTGTTATATTCGGTACGAGTATGATACCCCAGCTGACCGGGCAATGGTTCCCTCCAAAGCTTCCTGGCAGGTTTCCATGCACCCCCCGTTCCGATGTGTCTTCTGCCCTTTCCCGCCTTCCTCGGCTGAATTTTTACCCCGAATCTCTTAACCACCCCCTGGAAGCCCTTCCCCTTTGTTACCGCCGTAACATCAACGAATCTGTTTTCATGAAATACATCATCCAGACCTACCTCTTTCCCAAGGAGATTCCTGGCAAACTCAAATTTTTCATCTAAATTTCCACCGATTCCAATCTCCATCAGATCGGGTATCTTCTTTGGCATTGCGGTAAGTCTTGGTTGTGTATGCACAATTACTCTTATATCCGAAATTTCTTCTAAATTTTTCTCCATTTCCTTCAATCTTTTATCGGGATTTCTGTTTTTTGGTACTGTCAACCTTTTTTTCAGATCATCACTGAGCTCTTTAGCCCAGACCTCACTAACTACTTCTTTACCAAGGTAACCCTTTTTATACGATCTTACGGCTGCAACCACCATCGGAGGGGTTTCAATTACCGTTACCGGGATAAAGATCTCCATTCCAGATGTTGGAGCGTTCTTTCTATTATCTATCGCCAGTATATTCGTCATTCCGGCCTTATAGCCAGCAAACCCCAGCAGGCCTACCTCTCCGGAATCGACCCAGGAGTGTATCCTGGGGGTTTCTCTCTTTGCCCTTTTTCTCGGTACATATGCCAGTGAACCCGCCCTGGGTTTGCTGTGTTTTGCCATTTCGAATGATGAGTGTAAATGAGAAGATAATTCAAAGAATGAATTGAAACAACGCCGAAAATCAACTCTCAGGAGACACTGTTTATCACTATTTTGAGTTACTGCTGCATTTTATGATTTACCATCATTATACAGAGGCGATAGAGGTAGTTCGGGTATAGTATTAGACATAGAAATTGAGGTATAAAAATGGTAGTAATCTCAGAGTTTATTTATTAGCCTCAAATCTTAAATCTTAAACTACGCCGATGAAAGTTCATCTGTTATGGATTTGGAGGTATTAAAATGACTTATGTGAAATTTGAAGTACCCAAGAAAGTTGCCGATATGGCCTTAGAGGCCCTTGAGATCGCCAGGGACACGGGAAGGATTAAAAAGGGTGTTAATGAGGTCACGAAGGCGGTTGAAAGAGGCATTGCAAAACTGGTTTTTATTGGAAATGATGTGGATCCACCCGAGATCGTTATGCATCTCCCCATGATATGTGAGGAGAAGGATACACCCTACCTGTTTATGCCCAAGGCAGAAATAGGTGAAGCTGCCGGCATTCACGTTTCCTCGGCTGCTGGTTGCATCGTTGAGGAGGGAAAGGCAAAGGAACTTATTGCTGAGGTAGTGGAAAAGGTAAAGGAGATAAAGGGATAAAATGGTTGCCGCACAGGTTGTTAAGATTATAGGAAGAACCGGTATTTATGGAGAGGTGATGCAGGTAATGTGTAAAATCTTGGAAGGGGAGAACAAGGGCAGGGTAATAAGGAGGAATATACGATCTCCGGTTCAAGAGAATGATATAATTGATCTGAGAGAGGCGGAAAGAGAAGCAAGGCCATTAACTAAGTAAAGATGGAATGCGGCTTTTGTGGCAGGGATATAGAACGGGGAACGGAGACAATTTTTGTAACAAAGAAGGGAAGAGTATTTTACTTTTGCTCCAGTAAATGTGAGAAGAATTTTCTTAAACTCGGGAGAAAACCCAGAAAGATAAAGTGGACAGAGACCTACAGGACGGAGAAGGCTACAAGGATGGGTATGGTAGCCAAGAAAAAGAAGGCTAAGAAGAAGGGAACGGCTAAAGGGGCTAAGAAGGAAACTAAAACGAAAAAGGAAACTAAAACGAAGAAAAAATGAGGACCCTTATCATTATAAAGCCGTGGGCAGTTTCCAGGGGTCTGGTCGGGGAGATCCTCAGTAGATTTGAGAGGAGGGGGATCAAGCTCGCTGGATTAAAGGTAGTAAAGGTAGATAGAGAGAGGGCAGAAAGATTATATATGGTACATAAGGGTAGGGACTTCTATGAAAGTCTCATAAAACACATTACCTCCTCGCCAGTAGTCGTTGGTGTATTGGACATAGGTATCGAGGATCCCGAGGGGGCTATAAGTCTGGTTAGGAAGATCATAGGTGCGACGGACCCAGCCAAAGCAGAGATGGGCACCATCCGAGGTGACTTCGGCCTGAGGATCGATAGGAATGTTATTCACGCCTCCGATTCGACCAAATCTGCAGAGTATGAGATACCAATATTCTTCGAGGAGGATGAGTTAGTGGAATATTAAAAATGACAACAGTATACGAGATACCACCGGATAAGATGATTGAAATAATTGCCGATGACCTAAAAAATAAGGTGAAATTCAAGATGCCAGAGTGGGCAAAATTTGTCAAGACCGGGGCCCACAGAGAGAGAGTGCCCCAGAGCGATGACTGGTGGTGGATCAGATCGGCATCGATTCTTAGAAAAATATATATCAATGGCCCCGTGGGCGTACAAAGATTAAGAACCGGTTATGGTGGCAAAAAGAACAGGGGGGTAAAACCAGAGAAATTCTATCGCGCCGGTGGAAAGATAATTAGGAGCATTCTGCAGGAATTTGACAGAATCGGGTTTACGGAGAAGGCAGATAATGGGCGAAAGATAACGCCCAAAGGGCGGTCCTATCTCGATAAGCTCGCAACTGAAATTTCTAGAAAATCCAAATGAGCTGAAAATGTCCGATGATTTAGAAAGGCTGCGACAGGAGCGCATGAGACAGTTAATAGAACAGCAAAGAGGCGCTCAGGAGCAGGAGTTGGTACAGCAACAGCTGAGGAAGGCGGAAATAGAGGCTCAGATAAGAATCATTATAAAAAAAATCCTAACTCCAAAGGCCAGGGAAAGACTTGCAAATATAAGGATCGCGAGACCGGATTTTGCGAGACAGATTGAAATCCTCTTGATCCAGTTATATCAGACCGGGAGGTTGCCAAAACAGATTACAGACGAGCAGTTAAAGGAGATGCTAGAAAAATTGAGGAGTAAAAAAAGGGAGATAAAGATAAGAAGGGCTTAGATTTAAGCTCCGGAGGGTCCTGACGTATCAAAATTTAATAAATCAGAACACAGTTAGTTATGTTTTCTTGGATTTATCCATCTCCATCAGATCCTCAAACCCCTCTGTGCCTGTCTCGAAATCGGTTTTGGCTTCACCTTCCTCAAATTCATACCCAAATCCGCCAACCTCCTCTTCTTTAGCTTCTGGTTTTTTTGCTTTCATTGACATAATTGCGGCCAGAGCTATGACGGCAATCGCCAAGAGGGATATCGCCCATGTGGTATAATTAATGTGCAACAGTGGATCGGCCTGACTCTGCAGTATCCTGATCACCTCATCCTTATCAGAATTTTCTTGGATGAGCTCATTTATCCTTTTATCCCTTTCCTGTATGGTCTTTTCTAAGTCAATCTTTGTTCTGTTTAAGTTGTCGATATCGACCATTAATTGCCCGACAATAATCCGGAGCTCATCTATCTCCACACTCTCTGGAGGCCTCTCCTTTGAGGCTCTGAGCCAGTCTATTATGTTGGTACCGAATCTCAGGTTGTCGTACTTGTACCTCGATGTGTCAATCTTATCATCTGTTAACATATCGGCATCACTTAATAAAAAAACTAAACCATTACCCACCAATGCAGCAGATGCCACCGGTGGTTTGCTCCCCTTTGGAAAAGTGGGTGACCTTGGTGAGTATGTATCCCAATCTCCAGTTACAACTAATTTTGCATCTCCGGAGATGGATATCCCATTACCTCCAAAAAAAGCCAATTGATTTATACCCTGTACAAGTAGTCTCATTGATGGGTCTTGTCTATTGATCGCGTGTATGACAAAGCTTGTCTTATCAGCTACTTTCTCGCCACTGGAGGAATCCCAAACGGGGCTGCTCTCATCTTCCAGTGTGCCCGTATCTATTGTCATTCCAAAGGGTATCGTAATCTGGTTCGCGGATGGGGTACCGCCAGCTATGAAAAGCCCTTTGCCATCCTGCATGACAAATTCAAAGATGGCAGCCAATTCGCCCGCATCCAATGGACTGTTTAAGTTCGCTATAACCAGCACATCCGGGTTATAGCTTCTCAGTACCTCCCTTGACAGGGGTATCTCTATGCGCGAAACAGAGTAACCCTTATCCTCCAGGGCCTCTTTAAATTTGGAATACCCCGTTTCAATTTTATAGCTCCCCGATACTTTATTGGTTTCATAGAACAGTATCTTCGTTTCAGCTACACATATCCCAGAAGAAGCAACTATAAGGATGGATGTTAATATTGTAAGTAAAACCTTCTTGTAATTCATTTTAATCTTATCTATATTTTATTTTTTCCTTTAAATACCTTTAGTTACTCAATAATTTTATCGTTACTGTCCTGTTTCTGGGACCGTCCAATTCAATTAGTATAACTCTCTGCCACGTTCCGAGGTCGAGGTGAGAGCCCTTTATGGGCAGGACGATGCTGCTCTGGAGCAAGATGGATCTCAGATGAGAATCTGCATTGTTATCGATCCTGTCGTGTTTATAGTCCTGCTTTGGTATCAATCTCTTCAGCGATGCCTCTATGTCCGAGATCAGACCAGCCTCATTTTCATTCACAATTAGAGCTACTGTGGTGTGTTTTGTAAATATCAATGCGATTCCATCCCCTGCCTCGGATTTAGCGATGATACTATTGATCATGTCAGTTATATCTATTAATTCCGTCCTTCTGTTGGTTTTAACCTGTATTTCTGGCATCACAACTCACTCAGTTCGATATCTATATCTTTATTTAGATGGAGAATTCCAAACATTTCGTGTGTGAGGGGGCCCACGTTCACAACCTTTGTTTTTCCTATAGTATCTGTTGAGCCTCCAGACTCATGAATATGAGAGCTCAGGAGAATTTCCGGCTGAAATTTTTCGACGATATCCCTAACGGCTTTGCTTCCCACATGAACCCCTAACCTCGTTATGTCGCACTCTGTATCCAGAGGGGGATTGTGAACTACAAGAACGACCCTTTCCGTTTTAACCCCATTCAGGAGTTTCTCAAGCTTTTCATAGATCTCCTTTTCTTCCATCTCAAAGGGTGTGTCGAATGGCGTTGGTGCGGAGCCACCAAACCCAATTATCGTGCTATTATTAAAGACAACGCTATTCTCATGGAGGTTAACACCATACTCATCAAATAGGTTGAGGGTCTCTGGCGCATCACAATTTCCTGGTATGGCTAAAACCCTAAAATTGCTTAATAAATCCAGAACAAATCTTACCTCCTCAAGACTTTTCTCTCTATTCCTAAATGTATCATAATTGGAAAAATCCCCGAGGATCAATATGTTCTCAAATTTACTATCTATTGCATACCTCTTTAACCTCAGAAGAGATTCCCTGTCTCCATGGATGTCTGCGATGCATAGAATTTTCATAGGTAATATTATTTGAAACCAGATAAATTAAGGAAATGTATTCATTTACTTTTCTTGGAACGGGAGGGGGGAGATTTGTGCTATTAACCCAGAGGAGATACTCTGGTGGAATCTGGTTGGATTTTGAATCGACCATGATCCTGGACCCGGGTCCGGGGGCGTTGATCAGAGCCCTGCAATTCGGAAAGAGGTTGGGGGAATTGGATGCCGTTCTTGTATCTCATAGACATTTAGATCATTACAATGACGCAGAGGTTATGATCGAGGCAATGACACATGGCACTAGAAGGAGGAGGGGCCTCCTGGTGATAAATAAGAATGCTCTGGGATATATCTCAGAATATCATCAAAATGCCGTTAAAGTACTTGTTCCAGAGCCGGGGGAGGAATTTAGGGTTAATAAGTTAAAAATTCGGGCACTGCCTACATTTAACCATGAAGAGGGGACTGGCTTCAAGTTCTTTACAGAGAAGGGCACTGTGACCTATGCATCGGATACCGGTTACTCTGAGGACTTAATGGAATATTATAGTGACTCGAGAATCCTTATCCTGAATGTGATCTTCCCGAATTCCAAGGAGATAAAGACCCACCTGAACACGGAAAATGCGAGCAAAATAGTCAAAGAGATAAAACCCGAATTGGCTGTAATTCAGCACTTTGGTGTGTCAATGCTCAACGCAAATCCGAACAGGGAGGCAAATTTTATTGAGAGAAAAACTGGGGTGAAAACGATAGCAGCGAGAGATGGAATGACAGTTGACCTGGAAAATTTAGACGCTACGGGACGGGAAAAACAGCTTAAGATAAACAGTTTCTGACCTATACCATCTCCAACTGCTCTCTAACTACCTTGACAAAATTCTTAACTCTCTCTGACTTTGTCTTTTTCAGTCTCCAGTCTTTACTCTCCCTTTTGGACAATGCCGGTGATTCTATCTGATAAACCCTTCTTCTACCCATTATCAAAAAAACAGATCCAATGCCCAGTATAATAACCGGGATAACAAACCCGCCCTGGACGAGCAGAGAGGGTCCCATCATGATGGCGATCAGAGCCCCCCCAAAAAGAAAAAGAAGGAATCCAATTATATGGAGTACATTCGGACCCCAAACCCTGACGAGCGATATATCGGATATATCATCGTAACTCAGAAAATTCCTCCCTTTAGATTCTCTTATTATCCCAATGGTGGTTGCATAAAAGTTTACGAGGTTATCCGAACACGTCGCCAGGATATGATCATCTTCCGGTAAAAATCTGACAATTCTCCAGACATTGATGGGGAATGTCATATCAATGTACCTTTCATCTCCCTCGATCAGCTTTATGCCATGCGGAATTATGCTCTTGAACACCGCTCCACATTGCTCGCATACGGCATGCATCTCTCCCTGGATTCTCTCTCTATCCAACGTATTATCCCCCTTACAGATCGGACAACCGCCCCCGAACTGGGTATTAAACGACCTCCTTTGTATATCATCAATAGTGGAGGATACCTGATCTAAAAGACCCATCTCATAAATAATATTGGAGTATATCAAGAAATATCCTATTCCACAGTAACACTTTTCGCCAGATTCCTTGGCTTGTCCGGATCCAGTCCCCTAAAAACTGAGATATGATAGGCAAATAGATGCAGAGGAACAATGTAGAGTATGGGTGAGAGCAATGGATCTATCACGGGGGTTTTTAGATCACCATTTTCCCCAACAACAATGATAGTGGCTTTTCTTGCCCTCGCCTCCTGTATATTGCTCTCCATCTTTTTCAAGAGATCATCGTTTGGATTTATCGCCACAACCGGGACGTCCTCCTCCAGTAGGGCCAAGGGCCCGTGCTTCAATTCTCCAGCGGGGTAGGCCTCTGCGTGTACGTATGAGATCTCCTTGATTTTCAGGGCCCCCTCCAGCGCCGTCGGATAGTTCAATCTCCGTCCAATGTAAAAGAAGGTATTCTTATTGGCTAACTTCCTCGCAAGTTCTTTGATCTCGTCCTCGTTGTTTAAGATCTGCCGAATTTTTCCGGGTAAATTGCTTATATCATCAATGATCTCGTTTACATAATCCATTTCAATCCTACCAAGCTCCTTTGCCAGGTAAAGCCCCAATAGAGTTATTGCCGTTAACTGTCCGAGATATGCCTTGGTTGATGCGACAGCTATCTCCGGCCCGGAGTAGGTATATATGTTATCGTCAGAAATCCTCGTCAAAGTGGAACCCACGACGTTCACAATGCTCAAAATATGGGCCCCTTTGTTCTTGGCTTCCTTAACGGAAGCGAGGGTGTCGGCAGTTTCTCCAGATTGGGAAATGGCTACTACTGCACAATCACTGTCTATAGTATTAACGGTAGAGTAGCGAAACTCCGAAGCTACAGTGGCCTCCGATGGAATCGAGAATCTCTCGAGTAGATATTTTCCCAGAAGGCCCGCATGAGAGGCAGTACCGCAGGCTACGAAGTAAATTCGTTTATATCCAGTTAATTTTCTCGCTATATCCTCAATTTCCTTTATAGCTTTCATTGCATTTTTCACGGCCTCGGGCCCCTCGAATATCTCCTTTAACATAAAGTGAGGATAACCCCCCCTCTCTGCCTGCTCCATGCTCCACTGAATGGTCTGTATTTTTTTCTTTATTTCATCCCCGGTCTGGATATCCTTTATCCCGACATGATCCTTTGTCACTATGCCATAATCGAAGTCATCCATGATCAGGATCCTCCTTGTATTTGGCAAAATTGCCGGCGTGTCTGAGGCGATAAAATTTTCTCCCTCACCCAGACCAACTATTAAAGGGCTTTCCTTTCTCGCTATCAGGATCTTATCTGGCTCATGAATTGATATGGCTGCGATCGCAAAGCTACCTCGAAGTTTTTTTATTGCCTCCCTGAAGGCTACCTCAAAGCTTTTGGTATAAAGCTCTTCTATTAGGTGGGGTACCACCTCGGTGTCCGTTTCTGATTCGAATTTATGACCACTCTCCATTAACCCCGTCTTCAGATCCTTGTAGTTCTCAATTATCCCGTTGTGGACTACTATAAACCCCCCTGTGCAATCAGAATGAGGATGAGCATTGCACTCTGAAGGTTCTCCGTGAGTCGCCCATCTCGTATGAGCGATACCTACCTTTGAGAGGATTCTCTCATAGCCCACACTCTCCCTTACCTCATCTACCTTGCCCCTGTCCTTAAATATAACGACATCTTGATCAGAGATACAGGCTATTCCGGCAGAGTCGTAGCCCCTGTACTCCAGACGTTTTAGCATATCGAACAGTATCTCGGGCGCATTTCTATTCCCGATATAACCAGCAATTCCGCACATCTTCAACACAATCTCTTAAGAAAGATAATACCTCTCAACCCTTCAACCTCATAATTGCAGCGGCTATATCCCCCTTGGATTCTTCCAAAGCATTTCTTGCCTCTTCTCTGCTGACGTTGGCCTGGTTGGAAACCATTTCCACATCCTCCTCGTCTATCTCTATAGCTGCCTCGACCTCACGTTCCCTGATTTTCCCACCCGTGATGTTGAAGATCTCCTGACCCTGCACAACCATCTTCATTACCTCTGGACCCTCTATAATGATCTCCCTCTCAGACCCCTGAATTATCACGGTATTCGCATCGATCTCTTCGGTTTTGATACCCATGCGCTTCATCATCTGCTTCATCTGCCTCGGATTTAGACCTCCTGGAAACATAAGATCACCTTTATATCCTTCTTCTTTGTCTTTGAATGCTT
>Ga0164318_10004826_pt1 | contig 13010 bp, 13 predicted proteins | sample GuaBasSedimGuay9_FD_113734 | JGI IMG/M metagenome (GOLD analysis project Ga0164318, IMG submission 113734) | Subseafloor sediment microbial communities from Guaymas Basin, Gulf of California, Mexico - Guay9, Core 4571-4, 0-3 cm | ecosystem: Environmental > Aquatic > Marine > Hydrothermal vents... | reverse complement strand
GATTTTTAATAATTCAGGTTTACTTTTATTGAATGCACGCAACAGTAGAATTAAAAAATTTCAAAAAATTGATCCTTTGCTATTTTCGGGTATGCTTGCTGCAATGGAATTTTTATCCAAAAAAAGATTAAATCATATTGCAATGAACGATTTGCAGTTAATTCTTTTACCAGTAATAAAACCCTTTCCTCTTTTTTTGGTTGCTTCAACTTACAGATACGTTAGTTCCAGACGCGTTCGAAATGTGCTACAAGAAATTTATGAAGAATTTTCAGCTGAATTCCAAGAAATTTTACCTCATTGGTCGGGAAATCTTTCCATTTTCAGTTATTTTCAAGAAAAAATAATTAATAAGTACTTTTAGGATGACAAAAAAAATTAAAGGAAAATTATGGTAAATTCTTGAAATTAGGCTCAATTCGCTTGATAAATTCTACCGATAGCTTGATAATTGCTTCTACATCATTCAGATTAACTATTTCGGAATAACTATGCATATTTCGACATGGAATACCAATTACTCCAATGGCAACACCCGATTTGGTAATTTGAATTACGTCACCATCTGTTCCTGAATTACGTGGTTCGGCGATACGTTGAATTGGAATTTTTAAGTCAGCAGCTGTTTCGATTAGCAGATCAACTACCTTATGATCCATCGGTCCGATTGATATGATTGGTCCTTCGCCTAATTTTGCGATTCCATGCCCCTTCTCATCAGAATCTGGGCTATCCATGGAAAAATCAACATCATAAACTAAACTAATGTCTGGTTCTACTTTATATGCCGCAGTCGTTGCACCCCGCAACCCAACTTCTTCTTGGGTAGTTGAAACACCCACAACTTGAGCTTTTGGTGGATCTTGAGCCAATCGCTTTAAGATTTCATAAATAATTAAAACACCAATTCTGTCATCAAAACATCGACCAGTCACATCTCCGTTTGCACCCAATTGAGAATAATAATAATCAAATAAGATAGGATCGCCAATCTTTATTCCCAAATTCTCCGATTCAGCGCGTGAACGCGCACCAATATCAATGTATTGATCTTTTATAGGTATTATATTCGACCGCTCGTCGGAATCTTGTAAATGAATAGCTTTTTTTCCCACAATTCCTAGAATCGGGCCATTCTTAGTTAAGATCTGTACTCTGGAACCGGGAATCAGGTGTGCATCTAAACCAATCGAGTGAAAATAAATGAATCCTTCTTTAGAAATGTATTTCACCATCATTCCTGTTTCATCACAATGCGCCGCAAGCATTATTTTTGGGGAACCAGATGGATTTAGGGTAGCGAACACATTTCCCATTACATCAGTTTCCAAGTTTTGCACAAACGGTCGAATTTTTTTCCGAAATAAGCGTTGGACCTTTTGTTCATAACCCGAAAGACCTGGTGTGTTTACCAATTGTTCAAGGAATTGCTCGTCGATTTTTCTTTCAATTTTCATAATATGATTACACCTATACTATTCGGGTATAAAAGAAGTAGTATTAGTTATTTTCTTAATAACGGCTACAGTTAGTTGCACGATGGCTTCAACATCCTTTAAATTAACGATTTCGCTCATAGAATGCATGAATCGATTGGGGATACCAATTAATCCGGTAGCAACACCGTTACGAGTCATTTGAATGGATCGGGCATCAGTTCCAGTTGGTCTGGACGCAGCACTAATTTGGAGTGGAATTTCAAGCTCTTCGGCTGTGTTTACCATTAGTGAAAACAGTTTTGGATTGATATTCGGGCCCCTCACGACAATTGGGCCTTCTCCGAGTTTCTTAATCCCAATATTCACTTCTTTCACATCAGGAGTATCACTTGTATGAGTTACATCAAAAGCAATACCCACATCTGGATTAACATGAAAGGAGGAAACAATAGCTCCACGGGTTCCTATTTCTTCTTGAACACTGGAAACTGCATGAATTGCTGCAGAAATGAATTCTTGTTTTAAATGTCGGAGTACTTCAGCAATGATAAACACTCCGACTTTATCGTCAAAACAACGGCTTACAATATCTCCATTGTTTCCCAAATAAGAGAACTTATCTTTAAAAACTACAGGATCCCCGATATTTATTCCCAATTTTTCAACTTCTTCTCTTGATCGTGCTCCGATATCAATATATTGATCTTTTAGCTTAATTACCTTCTTTCGTTCATCAGGTTCCTGCAAATGAATTGCCTTCTTTCCAATAACACCCAAAATATGTGCGCCGGATTTTGTTATAATTGTTACCCGTTTGCTTGGGAGAAGATGGGCATCTAAACCACCTAATTGATTGAAATAGATGAAACCCTTATCCGAAATATACCGAACTTGTAAACCCACTTCATCTATATGTGCCATTAGCATTATTTTAGGGGTTCCATTCGGATTTAAAATAGCGTCGACATTTCCAAGTACATCGGTGTGAAATTCATCTGCAACGTCTTTCAAATATTCTCGGAATAATTTTTGAGCAGGTTCTTCCGCCCCAGTAGGAGAAGGCGTATTGACTAAATTTTGTAAAAATTTGAGATTTAGAAAATTATCATCACTCATTGTATGTTAACTAAACGCGAATTATTTTTGAAAATTCTGCTTTATCACACGCGAATTTCAAAAAAAAACTGAAATAAAAGTTAAAAGTGAAGATGCACATGCCCGAGATACATATTTGTATTATAAGAGATATGCACTTTTCCATTTTGCTGATGCTTATCAAATAATTCATTAAGTGCTGTTATAAACGGAACATATTCAGGAGTTCTGGGTAATGGAGTATAGGATGAAGATAACACTCGACCGATGAATCCTGATTGGTCGAACTCTTGTTCATTGGAAAAATGGAACTCATCCAGCGTAATTTCTTCAATGAAATCAAGTATTTGATCTTTAGTAATATGAAGATGGGGAGAATTTTTATATTTTGGACAAAAATCCAATAAGATTTGATTATATTCTTTCATAAAATCATCAGCTTCAAGATCTCGCTCATTCCACACAAAAGCAACCATGCCTTCTGGTCGCAGAATTCTCTGAAATTCCTTCAATGTTGGTTCTGGATTAAACCAATGAAAAGCTTGAGCAGCGGTGACCACATCAACCGATTCATCTGGAAGAGTTGTTTTTTCTGCACTTCCTTTTACGCTGTGAAAATTTGGATAGTTTTTTAGAAAATCTTCTGCAGCTCTTCGCATATCATCATTTGGTTCTACACCGTAAACCTTCATCCCTTGGTCAAGTAACCGTTTGGTAAAAATTCCTGTGCCAGAACCAATATCGGCCACCACACTTCTTTTTTTTTTCGGAAGATAATTTAAAAATTCTTTAATTACCTCTTTCGGATAATTTGGGCGGTATTTTTGATAATTTGATACACGCGGGCTAAATCTTCTTTTGGGATCCTCAGTGTTCATTTGTTAAACTAAAAAATTCTCAGTATAAAAATCTGCAGATCTCGGGAATTGAGTGGGTTAATATCAAGCTGAAATTATTTAAGAAAATGAGATTAATATTATTTCATACGGAATAAAAAAATTTTCGATGTTAAGATGGTTTCAATTATGGTTATTAATCCTAAACCCCGTGAGCTTCCTTCTAAGATTGCCCTTTTCGGACTTGGAAACGCAGGAAAAACTTCAATTGTAAAGACACTTCTGAGTGAATTTGATGCATTTACTTCTATACTGCCAACTACAGGAGTAGACCGAACTAGCATCGACTTTTTCGGCAGAGAATTACTTATATGGGATTTTGGAGGCCAAGTTACTTATCGAAATTCCTATTTGGCCAATCCTATGATGTATTTTCAAGGAATTCGCTATCTTTACTATGTTGTTGATGCACAAGATAGTGATCGTATTGATGAAAGCATAGAATATTTCGTGCAGATTTTTCAAAATTGCCTTGATTTCAGCCAGAATTTTCAAGTATTTCTCTTCTTTCATAAAATTGACCCAAATTATGAGGGACCAGTGTTTTTTCCTGAAGTGGAAGATCGGTTTCTTTCTCAAATGCTTCCTCAAATTCAAAATTCCCATATCACTCCAACAGTGTTTCATACATCGATATTTAAACCGATGTCGGTAATTTCCGCCTTTTCCCAACCGCTACTGGGGAATGCAACTATATATGAAACCCTCTGTGATGCAATTGAATCATTTTGCTGGGAGAATAATTTGGTATTCGGAATGTTATTTGTCGAAAATTATGAAATTGGTTCTTATTTCGAATCTTCAAAATTGAACGAATTTATTGATAAGCATATAGCTAAATATCTTGATTCACTCGATGATATGGAAGAGATCCCATCCTATCAAATAGGGCGCTATGAAATTCACACTGAACAATTTAGCTTAGATGTGGGTGATCAAAAATTCGTGTTTAACTTGGCTTTAGGTTATAATCCACTGGAGATTGAAGATGAATTGGGAGAGATAGAGGAATCAATTGCGGATTTTGCAGAAGCACTTCAAAAAATACTTCAAAACGCAGAAATTATCCGAACAGGACAGCTACGTATTGATGAAATTTATGATAAGGAGAAAATTATCGAAATTCGCCGTCGTCAAGAAGAAATGGAAGAATTAAGCGAATTAGATGAAGAAGATAAGCAAAAATATATCCAGAAAGAACGTGAATTGGAAATTTTGGAAGATCAGAGGGTTAATTTTGAATTGGAGCATTTAGAATGGACTGGATCGATTCCTGTAGAAGATGAAGTAGAGAAATTAAAAGACGAATCAGATGAAGAATTTGTTTCAGAAAATTTCGAGGAAAAGGATTTGAAAGAAGAAGATTTCATTGAAGAAGAAGTGGATAAAGAAGAATATGATGAAGGGTATGATGATAATGCTGATGAATAATGACCAAAGTTTTTTATGCAGATAGAAAGAAAAGAAGTAAAACTGACAAAAATTCCCCAGATAGTGCTGAATTTCCACCTGTCCACGCAGGCACTAGCTGGATCGATTCAATGGGTTATGTTTTTTGGTTCTTACGGAAATGGATGAAACTTAGATTATACGTTCTTTTCAATTTACTCCCTCTCCCTTTGCGTGAAGGTATAGCTGGTGCTTTAGGACAGATTTTCCTTGGATTCTCAAAAAGCAATCGATTCAAAGTGGAATCTGCATTTCGAGTTTTATATCCAAATATTAAATTAAACCAAATGCTGAGGCGATTTTATTTTGCTCATTGTGCCTATTTGGGAAAGCTTTTCTTTGATTTCATGAATGGTTTACCTAAAAATATCGATTTACCTATAAAACAGTTCATTAAATTTGAACATTTGGATTTGCTATACCGTGAATTGGAGAAGAGAAAAGGTGTTATAGTTCCTACAACTCACTTAGGGCAACTTGTTCATGTAATTTATGCATTGGCAAAGCTTCCAGAAAGAATTCCTGTTGCAACAGTGATATATACTCCACATCTAATTACATACCAATTTACTAATCGTGTTGGTTATGATCATATTTTTCTATATGCTAGCACATCATTTAGCAAAATATCCAAATATCTCGTTAATCACTTACGTCAGAATCATATTGTGGTGATTTATTACGATTTTGGAACACCACGTCAACTACGAGTTCCTATGTGGCCGGAAAGATTTCCATATCTCATTAATACACCCCAAAGTGTAGTAAATTTGCATAGAAAAACTGGTGCATCTATACTTCCATGTTTAAATACACCTGATCGTTATATTCATTATTCTCGATTAAAATTTTGTGAAAACCAATCGTTGATGAACATTTCTGCGAAAATTCGCCATCAACCTGTTAAAATTATTCACGGGCGGTTATCTTTAGAAATTAATCGAATAATCTATCCCACAATTGAGCGTTATGCACATGTATGGGAACAAATTCCCGATTTGGCAACTGCCCGATTAGCAGATGAATTATTAATTCCAGAAAAGTGTAACTTGTGGAAATTTATGAATTTGATCATCGAAAAAATGCGCCAGATAATCATGAATAGCTTTGAATTACATCGAAATGATTCCATGATCTTGGAAACATGTGAAAAAATGGGAAATCTTCTGAAAAAGAATAAAAAATCTTTACTTCACATTATGCAAGAATCTAAGAAAATCAACCTTTCGTGGATGAATACTCATGATGAGTTCAGAATTTTAATAAACGAATTACTCAATTCGCTAAGTAAACAAGAATTTACGGAATTAAATCAATCTATGAAGTCGTTATGGCAAGAGTTGGATAGAACTTTTTATGATCCTTCTGCTTCTTCCAATTCATCCAATTCTTCTTTTTGATATTTCTGTAATTGTTCTTTTAAACGATTAGTGGTGGTGCAGAAAGAGCAAATATCCAAATAAGTCGTCATACCGCATTGTTTACACTTTTTGATTACTTGATGTTCCTCTGGGGTTTGCGCCGCCAATATAGGTTTCATGGTTTTTTGAAAGTCACGCACTAAATTCATCATGGTCGCCCGGCGAAAAACCTCGATTTTTTCTAAGGATTTCTTCACACTGATAACCGTTGAATCGGTGGCGTAAGCACACTCGGTGGGTAGATGCTCTACTTGGGCAAAATAGGCATACATAATTAGTTCGGTTTCATAAATGTAGAAAAGAGGTTTAATGCGTGGAATTAGGCCGTCCACATTATTCAAAGTTATTGGCCCAGCACGGCTCATTTGTTCCATATCAGTGCTGAAGAAATTAGATAATAACTGAGATGCTTCATCAGTCAAGTTGTGACCTGTAGCTACTTTAGTAAATCCATTTTTCACTGCAAAATAATTAATATAATATCGTTTAATCAATCCACAATAAGAGCATTCTCCTCGGAAATTTTTAGATTTTCTCGGTTTTCTTCTCCCAGATTTCAACTGTTGGCCTAATTGGTGAATTTGATCAATTGTAATTCCGAGAGTTTCCTTTACATCAAGAATATGAAAGGGTACATTTAATTTTTCACATAATTTTCGAGCAACCATTGCAGAATCTCTGGAATAATTACGAGGAGTAATCCCTACTTCAATATACAATGCTTCTAAAGGAACTCGATTCTTGATTACTTGATGCAAAATAGTTAGTAAGGTTTGTGAGTCCTTACCACCACTAATAGCCACTAAAACTTTTTCGTTTGGATTCTGAAAGTCAATTAGATGATTTTCTTCAATCGTTCTTTTTACGCGACTTTCAATATACCTGAGAAAGTGAGTTTTACATAAAGCCATTTTTGTGTGAGGAATTTGTATAACAGCATTTGCTCGACATTCTCGATAAAATTTACATTTCGGCATGCTATAACAGATAAAGGAATCACTAATCCATAAAATTTGAGATTTGGGATCATGGTGTGACAAACATTGGCTACCTGTAGATTTACGCGTTGTAACAGGTAAGACAAATGAGAATTCCATTTTTCAACCCATTGTGGCAGATTTCTTAGAGATGTGCCCACATAAATGGGAAGTATTTCTCTATGATGTAATTCATGACGTATATGTTTTGAATGCAAATCCAATGGTACGGGAGAATTTACCGCTGAATCATGATCTTGCAAACACACCTGAAGAATTAGCAGGATTCTCGAACCGATCCAAGCTCCAGTTTTTACAAGAAGGAAAACGTGTGGGAAAGCAGGTGTGGAAACAGCTTCGGTTTGTGTTTGACCACCACAAACACGCTTGGTTGGACATCTATACATATCATGGATACATGCTGAGAATCACGCAAGATCGTTGTGAAATGTGTTTTATGCAGATTCCCGGAATCAATCGGAGGGTAGATACGTATTATCTCAAGATGCAGATGAAATTTGATTCTATCGAATTGTGTGGCTCAGTGAATCTCTTGATCTCAAGAGAGATTTTGATATAACACGTCACCAGCCCCACAATTGAATGTGATTTCTGTGGTCGTTTAATGTGTTCTGCCGTTTTCAGCTATATGTAAATCATGTTTCATCGCTGTAACCCACGTGTTACAGTTGAAAAGGGCTGAATTCAGCGTGGATGCATTAATAACTGTTGGAGATCAAGATTTTCTCTATGATAGTTCATTAAAATTCGCGAAAAAATTAGATGCAGCAGGTGTTCCTGTGAAATTTATACTCTATAAAAACACCAATCACGCATTTATCGATGACATAGGAAATTCTGATGTAGCTGATGATTTTGTAAGGGAAGCTGCAGAATTTATTAAAAAATAATTTTTTTTTTTCTTTATCGAATCACAAACGAACTAATGATTAGGATCGATTATTTTCTATTTTCCCTTGAAATTCGCGGGACGCTTCTCTAAAAAGGCAGCAATCCCTTCCTTTGCATCTTCGGTGCCGAAACAATAACCGAATAATTCATTTTCTAAAGAAAGCCCAACTTCTATATCACTTTCGATTCCACGATTAATGGCATTTTTCGCGCATCTGATGGCAATAGGAGACATTTTCGCGATTTTTTGGGCTAACTCTCGAGCACGCTCCATTAATTTCTCAGGTGCCACTATTTCATCTACTAACTTATATCGTTCTGCTGTTTGAGCATCAATCATATCACCAGTATATGTCAATAATTTGGCCTTTCCCCTTCCAATTAGCCTAGTTAACCGTTGAGTTCCACCATATCCAGGAATAATACCGAGTTTTACTTCTGGTTGTCCGAATTTTGCCTTTTCACTGGCGATACGAATATCACAAGCCATGGCTAGTTCACAACCACCGCCCAAGGCAAATCCATTTACAGCAGCGATGGCAACTTTTTCCATAAGTTCTATCTTTCGATAGACTTCGATGCCAAGTTTCGAGATTTCTCGGGCTTTTTCGGGACCTAATTTTTGCAGTTCGGAGATATCAGCACCCGCAGCAAAAGCTTTTCCCTCTCCTGTAATGATTACCACCCGAATTTCTGGTTTTCCAGCGCAGTACTCAACGACTTGTTGTAATTCCTGCATTGTTTGAATGTTTATCGCATTAAGCACATTCGGCCGATTAAATGTAATTTCAGCAATCGCGTCTTGTTCGATGAACTTAAGGTTTTGAAATTCCATATTAAACATGTTGGATCCCACTGTTATTAAAAGTTTTTTCTTTCTAAACACTTAAATAAATAAATAATAGAGGTAACTTACCTTAGTTATATTAATACGAGTGAATTCCCGTTATGAATGATAGCGAAAAAAAGAATAAGGAAAAAATCATCGGCGTGCGGTTTGATTCCGAAACCATTAACCATATTGAAGAATTTAGTGAAAAATACAACATTTCGAAATCACAACTCACTAGAAACGCCATCCATAATTATTTGAATTTATTTGAAGAAGTATCCAGCCTAAAAAATCCCAAAATGATTATTAGTCAAAATATCTTTAAGTTGGCTTTAGAAAATCTTAATGAAACTCAATTAGATGAATTGGCGGAGCTCTCTTATCGGAATGCGCTCATTTTTGGGGAATTTTGGAAAGACAAATTCATTTTCGATCCAGAACAGGAAAAGCAATTGGATTTTAAGAAAGATTGGCTCTCTTTTCTGCTTAAGCATTTAATTACGCAAGTTTTTTCAGCTCATGGTATGAATTGGTTTAGTGATATACATTATGAATGGAAAGATATGACTTGCTATGTTTCAGGAGCTCACAATTTAGGGAAAAATTTTTCTGTATTTATTAAATTTCTCATTGAAAAATATATTAAACCTGGTAGCTATCGCTTTAAACAAGTTGAATTATCAAATTCTTCCATCAATTTTCAAATAGATCCAAATGTATAGAAGTGTGAGTATAAGAGTGGGAAAAAATTTCCCTAAAGTAACTTATGTTCAACTAAGTTGAAAATGAGCACAAAAAGGGCGAATAACACCACACCAATAAAAAGAAGATAGGGTTTTCCCTTTTCTTTTTCTGGAATTTCTTCGCGAATTATTTTATATAAAATTATTCCACTTGCATAGGAATAAATTAAAAAAATTGTTTCTAAATCAATTTCTATTATTAAATAAAGAAATACTGCTAAAAAGCTACCAATCAGTGTTGCACTAGAGAATAGTATTTTTCCTTCTTTGGAAATTTCATGCCATTCGATTTCGATGTCTAAATCACTGAATATTTTCTCTTTTTTAGAACGTTTGGTTATTAAAGCCATAAAACTTGCAAATAATAAAAATAGAACCCCAGAAATTAAATTAAAGTCAATCAAAAAGAATAACAAAAAGCCTATTAAAAATTGGTGTAAAAATGAGGTGGTCCACCTCAGTTCATCTAAATTTTTATTTATATGTTTGGTGATGCGGTGCTTTAAAGCGACAATTTCTTGAATTATGTTCATTTCTTTTTGCTTTAATTGAAAATCTGTTAAAGCTAATTCTTTAAGAAAATCGTCATCATGATTTCTATGGATAATCTCTTCTGAAATTGAATTTTCGATGTTAGCTTTGACAATTTTAAGATTTTTTTCCATTTGAAGAAGTGTTCTCATATTATTTTGAGATTTTCTTTCGACAGTTTGTAAAATAAGCTTTTCTGAGAGATGTTCTGTAACAAATCCTAAAAGAATTAGTAAATACTCAAAATTGGTTAAATGAAGAGGATACTCGGGTAAATTTTCTGAGATTTCAGGAAGAACAACTAAAAAGAAATATGATATAGAAAATCCCGCTAATAAGGAATCATGAATTTTGAAAGCTTTATGGAAATGTTCAATTAAAACGAATAAAATACCTCCAATCAATGTGATAAATAACGGGATAAGAGGAATCGTATTAACCATGGTGGCACCACATTAAGAGTTCTTAATTTCACGTACATTAACAATATCAAGTTCCACGCATAACATTGGTATTCCAAATATTTTCGCAATTGATGGAACCGTACGTCCATTATCACTGGAGATTAACTCTTTAATATATGTTCCGCCTTGGGCACGAATTTTGAAAAAGATATGTCTTGCATCTATCCATTTACCTTGAATTTCAAAAATTTCCTTACTTCGGGTACGATCGGCTCTGCGATGCACAACTCTAAGGGGTGTTCTCTGTTTAACAAGATGATTCATCAATTGTGAACGGAGTAACTCCATTCTAGGAGCAAAAAAAGATTCAGAAATCGGTTGTGCCAGATAAACCAAAGCATGATATGATTTTTCGGTGATTTCTGAATCTGATTTGTAGTTTATTACTTTTTGTTTATTTACTACAGAAAATGGACCAACGCGAATGGATTTACTAAATTTTTGATTGATTTCATCCATTATCTTATTTAGGGGGAGAATTCGCTTTTGAGGTGCTTTGATTTCTAATACAAAAGGCCTACCCGCTCCCAGGCAGCGCGCATCGATATCTTCTCTTCCTGCACCATGTAAAACCGCTGATTTTCCTCGAGTATAGGGTAATACCACACTTGCAATTAAATCTTCTACAGAGGACGGATACATATCACCAGAACCATGACATGTTTGGCAGATTTCATTAGTACGACGATCTATACCTCTGCCACGGCAATCATGGCAATGCCAGTGAGTTTGCGGAAGATTTCGCACAAATTTTTTATATTTACTCTCTAAAAAGAGAGATTTTGGGTGTAATTCATATGTAGGATCCATGGATTCCCTTAGGTCAATCATGATTTGCAAATCAGGTTGCTTGTATTGAGTGGGTTTATGAAATATCTGCTGTAATTTTTTTCCAACTAATCGATTAAGATTTGCTTTAAAAGATTCACCGCTGATTAAGCCATACTGTGCTCGAATATCTTCTTCTTTATTAGTTATCTTCGGGTTAAGATATGTTCCTACCAAGAAATTTTCAAAATCATAATTTGAAGTTTCTTGTTCGATTTCTTCACAAATTCGCTTAATATTTGTAGGCATGAGTAAATTAAGGCACAAATCGCAATTATGCGAATCAAATAGAGGTGAAATGTATTCTTTTTTTTCATTTTGATTAGTATTTGAATAGTAATTCAGTAATACATGAAATGCGGGTTGAAAATGGCTCTGAATTGCAATTAATTCAAGAATTTCCAAAGGTCGATCTCCAAAGAGTGTAGTATGGTATTCAAGTGACTCCTTTTTAAGCGCAGCATGGGCTTCCATAGTAAGCGTAAGTAAAATGGCTTGTGCTCGTGTGGAATTGTCCGTTCCCGTGGCTAAATATGAAAATTGTCGCCCTAAGCATTCTTGACATAATTTATATTTTTGAAGAACTTTATAGGTTTTTAGTAATATCTCAAGTGATTGAGGCTCTATAATTATTTTTAGTTCTTCTATTTCATTTTCTGGGGATTTTTCTTGGGTTACTCGGGAATTTTCATCCATTATCCCAATAAAGGAGAAATCGGGAAAAAATTTTGTGTTTTTAATAAAATTCCAAGCATTTATATATATGCGAGCGAAATTAAAAATTTGAGAATTAGTATGTTATCTCCTGAGATGATTGAACGATATCAGCGACAAATTTTAGTTATCGGTAAGGAAAAACAAGAAGAATTGGGATCCAAAACGGTACTCCAAGTCGGGTTGGGAGGATTAGGTTCTCCGCTAGCGAACGGATGATGTTAATTTTTCCAAAGTAGAAATCGGTAAGAAATATCTAAATGCCTTAAATCCTGCAGTAACCGTTAAAATTGTTCCAAGTTGGTTCACTAGGGAAAGTGCTGGTCCAGTTCTTAAATCTCAAAGAATTGACTATCTGGTGGATGCATCAGATAATTTTGCCACGAAATTTCTCGTTAATGATCTTGGTATTCAGTACAATATTCCCTTTACAATTGCTGGAATACAAGGCTTTGAAGGACAACTATTATCTGTTATTCCAAAAAAGACCGCGTGTTATCGATGTTTATTTGGAGAACCTCCCAAATCTAAAGATTCAAATCCTATTCCAGTTTTAGCACCAACATGTGGGGTTGTTGGTTCATTAGAAGCCAGTGAGGTGTTGAAAGGATTGTTGGGGATTGGCGAAATGATTGTAGATCGTCTTTTGATCGTAAATTTAGAGGATGGAGAATTTCAATCTATTCCATTTCATAGAAATCCAAAATGT
>Ga0164318_10004825_pt1 | contig 13011 bp, 7 predicted proteins | sample GuaBasSedimGuay9_FD_113734 | JGI IMG/M metagenome (GOLD analysis project Ga0164318, IMG submission 113734) | Subseafloor sediment microbial communities from Guaymas Basin, Gulf of California, Mexico - Guay9, Core 4571-4, 0-3 cm | ecosystem: Environmental > Aquatic > Marine > Hydrothermal vents >... | reverse complement strand
TATTTGCCAATATTAAAATGAAGGGGCACCCCTGTCTGCTGAGGCGGGTTTAAGCAAGTTCAAAAAGCAGTTTGCAGTTTTCCAGGTAACTTCACAATAAGTTCGGGTACCTTATGTGCTTTCCCCTTTGAAAAAGGGGGATTGAGGGGGATTTCCCATCGTTGCCCTGACTTTTTGAGAAGTTATTTTTCTTGTTCCCGTGCTGGAGCATTGATGTCAAAAAATTCGTAATTTCTAATTCGTAATTGCATAGTCAGCGGCCGCCTCTTTTTCCATAAAATTCGATAAAAACTTTGGAGTTGGTTCATGATCAAGATTAACGAAAATTATCTTAAGCTTCAAGCTTCCTATCTGTTTTCAGAAATAGAGAAAAGAGTTTCAGCATTTCAAAATAAGTTTCCAGACAAAGATATTATAAAGCTGGGTATAGGCGATGTTACAAAACCTTTGCCCATGGCATGTATCAAAGCTTTTCATCATGCAGTCGATGAAATGGCTCAATACAGCACATTTCACGGGTACGGTCCGGAGCAGGGCTATCCTTTTTTGCGGAACAAGATTGCGTCTGAAGATTTCCAGGCCAAAGGAATTGACATCTCTTCAGACGAAATTTTTATCAGTGATGGTGCAAAGTGTGACACCGGCAATATTCAGGAAATTTTTGCGGATGATATCAGAATCGCTATTCCTGATCCGGTTTATCCTGTATATATAGACACCAATGTTATGGCCGGCCGGACAGGAAAATTTCATAAAGGCAGATATGAAAAGATTTTCTATTTGGAAAGCACAATGGAAAACAGCTTCAATCCAGCCATTCCTGATGAGCCTGTTGATCTGATTTACCTATGTTTTCCAAATAATCCCACCGGTGCGGCAATTACAAGAGAGCATCTGGAGACGTGGGTGGAGTATGCCCGTGAAAACAGATCACTTATCCTTTATGATGCAGCCTATGAAGCTTTTATCAGGGACGATTCTTTGCCTCGGTCGATTTTTGAGATTAAAGGAGCCGGAGAGGTCGCCATTGAGTTCAGGAGTTTTTCCAAAACTGCCGGATTTACAGGTACTCGTTGCGCCTATACGGTAATTCCAACCAATTGCACAGCATATGACGGCAATGGGAATAAACAGTTTCTCCATCCTTTATGGAATCGACGTCACTGTACAAAGTTTAACGGGGTTTCCTATCCGGTACAAAAAGCTGCAGCGGCCGTATATAGCGAGGAAGGAAAGGCACAGGTAAAGGAACTTATCGACTATTATCTGAAAAATGGGGCGTTGATCCGAAAGGAGATTTCCGAACTTGGATTGAAATGTACCGGAGGTGAAAATTCTCCTTACATTTGGGTAGACGTCCAAATGGATTCCTGGAAATTTTTTGATCTGATTCTTGAAAAGGCCTCAGTGGTCTGCACCCCGGGCTTGGGCTTTGGAAGATGCGGCCAGGGCTTTATTCGAATAAGCGCTTTCAACAGCTTTGAAAATGTTCAAAAAGCCATGTCCAGAATAGGTGAAGCAGTAATTGGAAAGGATTAACGGATATCCTTTCAAAAAGCTTTTTATCAGCGGCCGGGTGAATCGGCCGCTGACGGCCATTTTGTAACTTCTCAAAAAGCCAGGGCAATAATGGGAAAAATCCCCTTGATTCCCATTTTTCAAAGAGGGAAGTACACCGGTGAATTCCTGTTATGTATCTCCGGAAAGCACCAGTATTCCAGCTACTCTGGGGATAAAGGGATAATTATGACAGAGCCATCCGGATAAAGATGCTTTCTTTACGCATGATAATGTGCCCCATATCTTTTTCAAAGATAAATTCCGTATCTCGGCAATAGGGCCGTAGTCATCGGGAAGTCCATTGCAGTTCCAATCCTCAATCAAGTCCAAATTTTCAGGACAAATACAGTCAAGATCATCTGTTAACTGAAACGGATCACATATGGGGGCCATGTAATTCCAGAAAACATCCGGTATCTGTTTACGATCTTTCATATACAAGACCAGCTTGTTGCCTGCATAATAACCTCTGGTAAAAACCACGGTTATTCGAAGCTTTACAATATCATTAGTCCCTTCGCATACCTCTATGTTGTCAAAATCCCTGAAATTGAGAACAATTAACCAGTATCCGACATCTTTTCCTTCTTCAAAAACTTTCCCTGTGAACCTTGTCCCATATCTGGTATCTCCTATGTCGAAACCTTTTGCAATCTCAACACCTTTTAACTGAAATTCTGCAAGTTGCTGCTTTGCTCCGGCAAATGGTATCATAAACAGTAAGGAGCCAAGTATCAGTGCTGCATAATAAATCTTTTTCATATCCTTTCCTCCTTTATTGTTTTTAAATGGATTGTTTTATCTAATGCCAAAGAGAGTTTCGGCTTTTACCAGGTCTCCTGCGTCAGTTATAACCTATCTCTTCTTTCAGCATACAACATGCAATTTTATATTCAGGAGTGCCGTCTCCATTATAGGATAGATTGCCCGGCTGTATAAGCTTGTTCATTACGCATCCTTCCGGTATATTTAGCTGAAATATATCTTTTTCATTGATTTTTTCGGTTTCGACTAATTTGTTATCTTTTAAAACCAGGCAGTGCATTGGAAAATCTTCACAAAGAGGACACCGGTAGACCCTGCCATTTGGGAATATAAAATAATTTTCTGCTACCAGCCCGCCGCACTCAAATGTCTCTTCCATACTTAAAAAAGTTTTTGGATATGAAACAATAATACCGAGATCAGCCGCTTTTTCCGCTGCCTTTGGAATGATATCCAACCACTTGGCACCCGGGACCTGGATATTTTCGTTGTGCTTATCGGCGGATTTTCCCCTGATACCGACTACCTGTATAAAGAATCTGTTTATTCCCAGGTTTTTCAGCAAGGGTATCATCATATCCAGCTCCTCTAAATTCTCTTTGCTCACTGTATATATAAGACTGGTGGCGAAACCTTTAGATTTTGCTTTCTTTATACCTGAAATACATTTATCATAAGATCCTTTGCCTCGAATCATATCGTTCATATACCTGCTGGCACCATCTAAACTGAAACTAAAATAGTCAACATCTTTGGGGCTGACTTTGGAAAGAATGTTGTTGAACAGATATCCGTTTGTATCTACTGTTATTGAGCTGTAGCCTAAATATCTTGCCTCCCGGATAGCTGAATGCAAATCAGGATGCAGCGTGGGTTCTCCACCCAGGAATATGACGTTTGCTCTTTTGCTCTTTTCAGCAAATATGCCCAGCCATGCCTTGATGGTAGGTAAGTCAACATCATTTTTTCCGTGCTGCTTTTTGTTTATATAGCAGTGCCGGCACTTCAGGTTGCAGCGTGTGAGGATATGGAAGAAAATATTTGTGGAATTTTTAGAAAAGGAAACGGTTTTTTTCATTTGCTATAGATTTTCCATCTATAATATTTTTCGGCCTGTGCGGTTAGCGATCATCTGTTAGCCATTAGCTTTTAGTGATTATCTGTCAACTTTTGGATAAAACGGTTCAACATCTTCATTAGTTTATCAGAAGGAAAGTCTTTTCTGATTTTAAGAGACCTGCAGTGCAAGACAACAGGCTTTATCCTGTGCCTTGAATTTTTAAAAATCTCTTGTCACTATATCTTCTCAATGCTAACTGCTGACTGCGCAGCTTGATACTAACCGGAATCCTTTATTATTTCATGGCACTTAGTCGCTGGACATCTTTTTTTGTCTTAATCAATTCATCATTTGTTATACGCAAACGCAAAGATATATATTCTGTAAACATTCTGTATAACAATAATAGAAAGTTTGCCCTTTCATCGTCCGAATCAAGCCTGTCAGTAGCAGAAGTATCAACCGCAAGACAGATTGTTGTGCCTTCCGCATATACGGATGCTGAACGGCCCAGACCATCCAGGATTCTCATTTCGCCAAAAATTTCACCTATTTTATCAATAATGACGATTTCTATCCCTTGTTTTTCTATTCTTGCCTTGCCTTTAAGAAGAAAATAGATCCAGGGATCCAGATCACCCTCTTTAATAATAAGCTCTTTGTCATGATACTCTCTTATTCTGCTTAGCCTGAGCAACTGTCTTAGACTTGCTGTTTCAAAATTTTTCAAAGGAGGAAGAGCCATGAGCTTTTGTATGTTTTGTATATTATCTTGAAGGAATTTTGATTGATACAAAGCTGACTCCCATTTTTCATATTAATTTAATAATGATGAGTTTTATATTATGGATAAATGAATATTTGTTTTAGCTGTTAACTGTTGATTTACCGCTATTTTTTCAGCTTGGCTGACTAATATGTAAATATAAATACGGTACCTAAAAGCTAAGTGCTAATAGCCATTCATCACGGATTGACACACTAACCCTGCCCTTTACCCATAACTTTGAGCCTACGCAGTTCGATGCTTTTGCATCGTTGGGTTAAGCGGAATTATTCTGCAAGAACAGAGTTAAGATTTTTTGAACGTCCAACATCAAACCTCGAATGCTGGAATCGCTTCGCTCTGCCGATTTATAAATTGTCAGAATACATTATTTAACGTTCGATGTTCAAAAATGTCCTTCCAGAGTTTATTTGCCATTTAGGAACGTAGTACTTATGGGTAATGGGCAGCACTAATCCGTGATGAACCAAAATGCACGTTAATTTTCCAGGCAGTTTTTTTTCAGACTTTTGTCAAATGCCACAGGATAACGTCCATCAAAACATGCTTTGCAGAAATTTTTTTCCGGATCTTTGACACCTGTTGATTGGAGAAGACCTTCAAGACTCAGATAATTAAGACTATCCAGGCCAAGAAAATCGGTAAGTTCTTTAATTGTTTTCTTTGCGGCTATAAGCTCACCTCTTGTTGAAAAATCAATTCCGTAATGACACGGAAAACGATGAGGAGGACCGCTTACACGCAAATGTATATGTTTGACACCTATCTCCCGCAATGCTTTTATTCTTGTCTTTGCTGTCGTTCCCCGTATAATGGAATCTTCAATGATAATTATATCCTTTCCTTTAAGCAGCTCTTTGATAGGGTTTAATTTCACCCTTACTCCAAAATCGCGCATACTTTGAGTCGGTTGTATAAATGTTCTTCCCACATAATGGTTACGGATCATACCTATTTCAAATGGGATTTTTGATTCTTCGGAGAAACCAAGTGCAGCATAATTTCCGGAATCAGGGAAAGGCATTACAAGGTCAGCATCAACAGGGGCTTCCTGTGCAAGCCTGCGGCCGTGGGCCTTTCGAATCTGGTAAACATTCTGCCCAAAGAAGGTGCTGTCAGGTCTTGCAAAATAAATGAATTCAAATATGCAAAATGTTCTGTTAGCAGGCGCAAAAGGTTTTAAACTCTTAATTTCATTTTCCCTGATAATAACAATTTCCCCCGGATCAAGCTCTCTCACAAATTCAGCTTCGACAAGATCGAGCGCACATGTTTCAGATGCCAGCAGATAATTTCCGTTCAGTTTTCCAAGGCAAAGAGGTCTAAAGCCGTTTGGATCTTTGATTCCGATCACTTCGCCCCTGTTTGTAAGGATCAGAAGCGAAAAAGCTCCTTCAAGTTTGGACATGGTTTTAATAATTGCCTGTTCGAGGCCGTATTTCAGATTTTTAACAAATAGGTGCAGGAAAATTTCACTGTCCATTGTGGTTTGAAAAATTGAACCGGTTTCTTCCAATTCATTTTTAAGCGAGAGTGCATTTACGAGATTACCGTTATGAGCAACGGCAAAAGATTCACCTTTATGATGAACGACAAAAGGCTGAGCATTGGAAATTATCGAGCTTCCTGTGGTGGAATATCGGACATGTCCTATGGCGCTTTTTCCTTTTAACTGTTGAAGGCTGGCCATGTCAAAAACATCAGGCACAAGTCCCATACCTTTATGAACTATAATGCTTTTATCATTGCTTACAGCAATACCTGCGCTTTCCTGTCCCCGGTGCTGAAGCGCATACAGACCGAAATAGCTAAGTTTTGCCGCTTCGGCACGTCCGGAAATACCAAACAGCCCACATGCTTCACGCGGTTTATCAAGATACTCCCTTTGAAACATAATTTACTCCGACTTAGATGATTATTTTTTCAAGTCTTCAAGAATTTATCTGAAAACTTTCGATCTGTACGGCTAACTATTAGATATTAGCTGCCGCAGGGGCTAAAGATTTTTAACCCCTGCGGCAGGGATAAAACAGTTCGACATCCTCATTGTTTATCAGAAGGAAAGTCTTGATTCTATAAGACCTGCAGTGTGAGACGGCGGGCTTTCTTCCATACCTTGAGTTTTTTAGAATATCTCATCACTATCTATTTTCAATACTGACAGATTACCATTAGCGGCTGACCGCACAGCCTGAAATCTTTCAAAGATGTTTTAAGGCATTATATTCCTGCAAAGTTTTTACAGTAACCTTTTTTTTAGTCAGCGCTGTAAGCCCTCTGCTCATAGCCATGGCTCCTGCAATTGTCGTGGCATAAGGAATATTAAATTTTATGGCTGCACGTCTGATATCGTATCCGTCATGTTTTGTTTCGCCACCGGAACCAGTATTGACAATAATCTGGATTTCACTGTTTTTGATCGCATCGACCACATGAGGACGTCCTAAAGATACCTTTTTTACCATTTTATTAGAAATGCCGTTGGCTTCTAAAAATTTTGAGGTTCCCTGGGTCGCCATTATTTCGAATCCAAGCAGTTTAAATTGCTTGGCTACAGGGAGCGCTGCTTTTTTGTCTCTATCTTTTACACTTATGAAAACCGTACCCGAAGACGGAAGGTTTTGGCCGGCTCCCAACTGGGCTTTGGCATAAGCGCTTCCGAATCTGGAACCAATTCCCATAACTTCCCCTGTTGATTTCATTTCCGGCCCAAGAAGGGTATCAACGTCCGGAAATCTGTCAAAGGGAAGCACCGCTTCCTTTACTGAAGTGTAAGAGGGAATCTTTTCTCCGGTCATTCCAAGATCCTTGAGTCTTTTGCCAAGCATTACCTTTGTAGCGAGTTTTGCAAGCGGTATGCCTGTAGCTTTACTGACAAAGGGAATTGTTCTGGAAGCTCTGGGATTGACTTCAAGAACAAATAGTTGGTTATCTTTTATCGCATACTGTACATTCATTAAGCCGACAACGTTTAATTCCTCAGCAATCGCTTTTGTGGCAATTGTTATTTGATCAAGCATGGCCGGATCAATATTGTAGGGCGGAATTACGCAGGCCGAGTCACCTGAATGAATGCCTGCTTCTTCAATATGCTGCATGATACCGCCTATCGCGGTTCTTTTCTCAGCCAAGATTCCTCCGTCTGAAATAGCATCCACATCAACTTCAACAGCTTCTTCCAGGAATTTGTCTATCAATATCGGATGGCCGAAAGATTCAACAATCGCAAGCCTTGTGAAAAGTTCAAGATCTTTTCTGTCATAGACAATCTTCATGGCTCTTCCGCCCAGCACATATGAAGGGCGTACGATTACAGGAAATCCGATCGAGTCCGCAACAGCTGCAGCCTCTTCGACGGATGTAGCAGTGCCGTTTTTTGGTTGAACAAGTTGTAATCTATCTAATAAAGCCTGAAAAAGTTCTCTATCTTCTGCCCTGTTAATGCTTTCGGGCTGGGTACCTAAAATCGGGACAGAGGCTTCATGCAAAGCAGCAGCAAGGTTAAGAGGTGTCTGTCCCCCGAATTGGATAATAACTCCCATCGGTTTTTCAGTTTCAACGATATGGAGTACATCTTCTTTTGTAAGCGGTTCAAAATAGAGTTTATCGGATGTATCGTAATCGGTGCTGACTGTTTCAGGGTTGCTGTTTACCATGATGCTTTCTATGCCTTCTTCCTTTAGTGCAAAAGAAGCATGAACGCAGCAGTAATCAAATTCAATTCCTTGACCGATCCTGTTTGGGCCGCCTCCTAAAATCATCACCTTATTTTTTCTGGAAACCCTTGCTTCGCTTTCTTTTTCATAAGTAGAATAGAAATATGGTGTTGAGGCCCTAAATTCAGCCGCGCATGTATCAACAAGTTTGTAGGCTGGAAGTATGCCGTAGTTTATACGCTCTTTTTTTATTTTATCATCAGTGGAATCAGTTAAATAAGCCAGTTGAATATCTGAAAAACCGTCTGTTTTTGCCTGCTCCAAAAGCTGTTTTGGCAGCCTGCCCTTTATCCTGGAAATTTTCTGTTCAAGTTCCACTATCTGATCAAGCTGGAAAATAAACCAGGGATCAATGCCGGTTAATTCACAGATAGCCTGAATTGACATTTTTCGCAAAAGAGCATACCTTATGTAAAAAATCCTTTTGGAATTCGGTATTGCCAGCTTTTGCTCAATCTCAGATAAAGACGGTATTTTTTCTTCCCGTATCTTCTGTCCCTCTGGATTCTTTCCATCTGCTCCAAGACCGAACCTTCCCGTTTCAAGGGATCTAAGCCCTTTTTGCAGCGCTTCTTTAAAAGTTCTGCCAATAGCCATGGTCTCGCCCACCGATTTCATTGCCGTTGTAAGATAATCCCGTGTTTCCGGAAATTTTTCAAAGGTCCAGCGGGGTATCTTGACGACGCAGTAATCCAGAGTCGGTTCAAAGGAAGCAAGGGTTTCACCTGTAATGTCGTTTGGAATTTCGTCAAGGGTGTATCCAACAGCGAGCTTGGCCGCTATTTTGGCAATGGGATAACCGGTGGCCTTGGAAGCAAGGGCTGAACTGCGGGAAACTCTTGGATTCATCTCAATTACAACCATTTCACCGTTTTCCGGATTTATGGCGAATTGAACATTTGATCCACCGGTATCAACACCTATTTTTCTCATGATTGCAATAGATGCATTTCTCATCTTTTGGTATTCCCTGTCGCTCAGTGTCTGAGCGGGAGCAACCGTTATACTGTCACCGGTATGTATTCCCATGGGATCCATATTCTCTATGGAGCAGATGACAACCACATTATCATTTCTATCCCGCATCACCTCCAGTTCAAATTCTTTCCAGTTCAAAACGGATTCTTCAAGCATAATCTGTCCAATTAAGCTTGCATCTATTCCCGCTCTGGATAATTTTTCCAGATCCTCCGGATTATAAGCAACACCGCCACCTGTTCCTCCTAATGTAAAACTGGGCCGGACAATGACGGGGAATCCGATTTTTTTGGCAATCAGCTGCGCCTCTTCCACATTTGTGACAATACCGCTTTTAGGTATGCGAAGCCCTATCTCTTCCATTGCCGTTCGAAATAGATCCCGGTCCTCTGCCTTTTTGATAGATTCAATGGAGGCACCGATCATTTCAACATTGAATTTATCAAGCACCCCGAGCTTTTCAATCTTTATAGCTGTATTCAGACCGGTCTGCCCGCCCAATGTGGGAAGGAGCGCACAAGGACGTTCTTTTTCGATTATCATAGCAACTGCCTCAGGTATAACGGGCTCAATGTAGGTATAATCGGCCATTTCAGGGTCTGTCATGATTGTGGCGGGATTGCTGTTTATCAGCACCACCTCATATCCTTCCTCCCTGAGGGCTTTGCAGGCCTGGGTTCCGGAATAGTCGAATTCACAGGCCTGGCTTATAATAATAGGACCTGCTCCGATAATTAGAATTTTGTGTATATCAGTCCTTTTAGGCATAGCTATTCTTTATATTTATTCCAAGGGTTGGAGACCTTTGCAATACGCTCCCTTTTTCTCAAACTCCGGTCATATTTTGAAGCGCTAAACCTTAGGAAATTGTCCTGAAATGAGAAATTTTTTGCAAGATCAAGGAAGGCACAGTGATTGCGGAAAATAGCCAATTTAGGACAGCCTCTTAAGGCAAAAGTTATTCAACCCAGGGTTCAGGTTTTTTTTCATTAAATTTGCAAAATCATCAAAAAGATACTTTGCATCATGAGGGCCGGGTGAAGCTTCTGGATGATATTGTGCAGCCAAAATCGGATATGCCCGGTGTCTGAATCCTTCCAGTGTATTATCGTTCAGGTTAATATGAGTAATTTCAATATCTTTATCCTTAAGGCTTTCCATATCAACCGCAAATCCATGGTTTTGAGAAGTGACTTCAATTTTGCCTGTTATAAGGTTTTTTACAGGCTGGTTGGAGCCGCGATGGCCGAATTTCAACTTAAAAGTTTTGCCCCCCAGGGCAAGCCCTAAAAGCTGAAGGCCAAGACAGATTCCAAAAATGGGTTTATATTCCAACAATTCTCTGATGGTTTCAACAGCGTATGTAACAGATTCAGGATCGCCAGGCCCGTTGGAAAGAAAAATTCCATCCGGCTCTATTGACCGGATGGTTTCTGACCCGGTTGAAGCTGGAACGACAACGATTTCACAGTTAGATGCTTCCAGGCATCTTAAGATATTATATTTTATTCCATAATCAAAGGCAGCGACACGATATTTTTCTCCTTTGAATTGCCATATGTTTTTATCCAGCGAAGCTCTTTGTTCTTGACCACATGAAACAGGCCGCCCATTTATCCAATAGTAAGGCGTCTTTGTTGTCACGTTTTTGACAAGGTCCCGGCCTATCATACTTTGAATCTGGTTTGCTTTTTTTACCAAAGAGAAAGGTTCTATATCTTTTGTGGATATAAAGGCCCGCATGGCTCCTGAATTTCGGATATGCCTTGTCAATGCCCGGGTATCAATCTGCTCGATTCCAGGCACACCATGCTTTTTTAAGTAGTCCGCAAGGGTTGAAGTCGCTCTGAAATTGCTTGGATGGCTCTGATATTCTCTTATCAGAAAAGCTGAAACATGTATCTGTTCTGACTCAATATCTTCGAGATTGACACCATAATTCCCTATAAGAGGATATGTCATATTTACTATCTGCCCGCTGTAGGAAGGATCGGTTAAAACTTCCTGGTATCCGGTCATGCTTGTATTAAATACGACTTCGCCCCAGGTTTCAACAGAACCGGTAAAGCTGCGGCATTTAAATGTACGCCCATCTTCAAGGGCAAGCAGTGCTTTCATTATAGTTGCTGCTTCCTTATTTCAGTTCATATAGCTTGCAGGAAACGCCGATGATTTTTAAGAATAAAAATTGTGGGCAGCCCGCAAACCATTTTTTGAACTTACTGAACTTATAGAAGGATGTCCAGTATTCCTTTATTTATCAATCAAATACGATTTTCTATTAGAAATTCATGAATAATTCAGGTTATGAAATCTGAAATGTTCGGATCATGTAAACAAAAAATCAAAATAAATCAATAATGATAAATTGGCAATAGATAAAAGTGCGGCAATTAATTACTTGAGTTTCCGGAAAAACTATGATGCTATATCAATAGATTATGGTATAAAATTTTGCTGTATTGCTTATTATCATAAGTGTATAATATAGTAATCAAAATTAACCGTGATTAGAATTAATATGATGGCTGGTTTATGATTTAACCCCCGCGCCGCGAGACCCTTTCTTCCCGGTCAGAAAGAAACAGGCTGGAAATATTACCTGGAGATATTACAAGGCTGCTTATGGAAAATAAAAAAACATTGTATCTTATAGACGGATCTTCATATATTTATAGAGCTTATCACGCAATCCGCGGACTTTCCAATTCAGAGGGTTTTCCCACAAATGCCGTTTATGGATTTACCAGGATGCTTTTAAAGATGATAGATGAGCAAAATCCTGAATATGTAGTCCTGATTTTTGATGCAAAGGGTCCTACCTTCAGGCATGAGATCTATAAAGATTATAAGGCGAATCGTCCTCCAATGCCTGAGGATCTATCGGTTCAAATACCATATATTAAAGAGATTGTAAGCGGGTTTAATTTTCCGGTTCTTGAAATGCCGGGATATGAAGCTGATGATCTCATCGGCACTCTGGCGCGCATTGCAGAAAAAAACGGATTTACCGTTGTGATGGTTTCCGGTGATAAAGATTTCATGCAATTGATTACCGACAATATTACTGTATGGGATCCCATGAAGGAAAAAAGAATAGATCCAAATGACGTAAGGGAATCTTTTGGTGTTGAGCCTGGCCAGGTTGTCGATATCATGGGTCTTTCCGGTGATACATCCGATAATATTCCGGGTGTCCCGGGTATTGGTCCAAAAACAGCCAAAGCCTTGATTAAAAGCTTTGGCTGCATAGAATCTTTATATGAACAGATTCATAAAATTTCAAAAAAAAAGCAGAGCGAAAATCTTGTTAAATACAAGCACCGGGCTTTCTTAAGCAAAAGACTTGTCACTATAAAAACTGATGTCCCCTTATCCTTTTCCATGGAAGACTTTAAACTCAAAAACCGTGACAATAACAAGCTTTCCAGGCTTTTTAAAATTCTTGAATTTCGCCAGCTGCAGCATTTTATTCCGGCCTCTTTGAATTTTTCCAAAAAAAATTACCAGATGATTCAAGATATGAATATCTTGTCAGATCTTGTCGGAAAACTCGAATCTGCCGGATTATTTGCGATTGATACAGAAACAACCTCGAAAAATCCAATAGCTGCAAAGCTCGTCGGTCTTTCATTCTCCATGCAGGCTGATGAGGCCTTCTATATCCCCTGTACTCATGATTATACCGGCGTGCCCCGGCAGCTTCCGCTTCCGGATGTCTTGAACCGGCTTAAACCTTTGCTTGAAAATCCCGGTATCAAAAAGGTGGGGCAGAATATAAAATATGACTGGATCGTATTAGACCTTCATGGCATAAAGTTAGCCGGTGTTATATTCGATACAATGCTGGCATCATATCTTCTCAACCCCTCGAAACGAGCACACAGCCTTGACCGGATTGCACTCGATTTTCTTGATTACAAAACAACTACATATCAGGAAATAACAGGAAAGGGTAATAAGGCATTGAGTTTTGCCTCTGTTCCGCTCGAAAAGGCGGCGCCTTACGCATGTGAAGATGCGGATATTACTTTGAAGGCTTATCATATATTAACAGCTAAACTTGATGAATTTGACCTCGCAGAGCTTTTTGAAAATGTTGAAATGCCCCTTATTTCTGTTTTAATGGATATGGAATTAAAAGG
>Ga0164318_10004824_pt1 | contig 13011 bp, 10 predicted proteins | sample GuaBasSedimGuay9_FD_113734 | JGI IMG/M metagenome (GOLD analysis project Ga0164318, IMG submission 113734) | Subseafloor sediment microbial communities from Guaymas Basin, Gulf of California, Mexico - Guay9, Core 4571-4, 0-3 cm | ecosystem: Environmental > Aquatic > Marine > Hydrothermal vents... | reverse complement strand
TTTTTTTATTTTTATTGTATTTATATATCATAATTAGATATATCAATAATATTTATATAGTTATGTATCTAAAAAAGATATATGAAAAAGAAAGAATCTATATTAACAAATCTGACAAAATTATATACTCTAAGTCTTCTAAAAAAGAAAAGCAGACATGGATATGACATAATAACCACATTTAGTGCTAGAACAGGAAAAAAACTAAGTCCTGGACAAATATATCCATTATTGGATCAAATGAAAAAAGATGGTTTATTAAGAGTTACAATAGAATTTCAAGGAGACAGAAAAAGAAAAGTCTATTCAATAACAGAAAAAGGTAAAAAATTGTATAACCATATATCAGATATAATAAAAGATATTATATCGTGATTTAGTGGAATGCGCTATTTGTGGGAAAAAAACAAATAAATTATTCAAAGCTATGATAGAAGGATCTGTTCAAGAAGTATGTGAATCATGTCTTAAATATGGCCAAAAAATAGAAGAGTCTCTTATCAGAGAGTCGCCTATTATTAAAAAATCTATTTTTTTAAATACAAAAGAGCCAGACTTAGAAGAAGATATCTTCTTAATAGAAAATTACGGCAGAATAATACAAGAAAAAAGAAAAAATATGGGACTAGACAGAAAAGAATTCGCAAAAAAAATAAATGAAAAGGAATCTATTATAAGAAGAATAGAATCTGAGGAAATGAAACCTGACAAATCTTTATTATACAAACTAGAAAAATTTCTTAATATCAATTTACAGGAAAAATATGAAAAAAGGAAATTTACTCCTAAAAAAATTAAAGGAAAATTAACTATAGGAGATATAATAGAAATAGAATAAATAGAAACAAATAAATAACTTGTTTCTAATCTAATCTTCAGATAATATGGGAATATTTTATGAATTAGAAAAGCAAGCAATAGAAATATTGGAACAAATTCCAGATAAGAGAAAATATGATGGTTTTTTTGATTATGAAATTAAAGATATACCTCAATTAATCCTTACTGTACTTTTAAACAAAGGTATTATTGAAATTAAAGAAACAGGAGATAGAATAAGAGTTTACAAAATTAACAAAACTGAATATGAGAAATATTTAAATACTATTGAATCTACTGAAAATAAAGGAGATATAAGTGTTAAAGGGTAAAGGTGGATTAGTTCATAAGTAATTTATCTAATTCTATTTCTAAAATTAAGTCTATAAATTCAAAAAATAAAATAAATAGTGGTTAATATGAAAAAGATACAGACTCCAAGAGGCACAAGAGATTTTTTGCCAGAAGAAATGATTAAAAGGGAATTTGTAATAAATAAAATAAAACAAGTTTTTGAAAAATATGGATTTGATCCTTTGCAAACTCCTGCATTTGAATCATGGAGTCTTTTGTCAGCAAAACAAGGTGGTGGAGAGGAAATAAAAGAAGACATATATTATTTCAAAGACAAAGCTGGCAGAGAATTAGGATTAAGATTTGATTTAACTGTTCCTCTGGCAAGAGTTATAGCAAATAATCCACAATTAACAAAACCATTCAGAAGATATGCTATAGGAAGGGTATGGAGATATGACAGACCCCAAAAAGGAAGATATAGAGAATTCTGGCAGGCTGATGTGGATTCTGTAGGCAGCAAAGAAATGATTTCAGATGCAGAATTTATAGCAATTGACGTCGATGTATTCAGATCACTGGGATTCAAGAATTTTGTGGTTAGAATAAATAATAGAAAAGTTATAGAAGGTCTTCTAGAGATATGCAATATAGATAAAAACAAATATGATATTTTCAGAATTCTTGATAAATTAGAAAAAATTGGATTAGAAGAAGTAAAAAAAGAATTAAATAAACTTGGTATAGATTCTAAAAAAATAATCGATTTTATATCTATAAGAGGAAAACCAGATAAAACAATTGAAAAAGCAAAAAAAATACTTAAAGATAGTAAAATAGGAACAGAAGGATTAAATGAACTCGAAGAGGTTATAAAATACTGTAAAATGTATGATATTATCGATTATGTTGAAATAGATTTTAGTATTGCAAGAGGACTTAACTATTATACTGGAATTGTATATGAAACAAATATAAAGGGATTTGAAGGAATAGGAAGCGTTTGTTCTGGAGGGAGATATGATAAATTAGTAGAAATAGCTGGCGGCGAACCGATTCCAGGAGTTGGATTATCATTTGGCATAGAAAGAATAGTAGATATAATGAAAGAAAAAAATATGTTTGATTCTATTAAAACCAAAACAAAAGTCTTTATTGTATCTGTAAATAATAGTGTTAGAAAGGATTGTATTAAATTGGTTCAAGAATTAAGAAAAAATGGAATAAATGCTCAAATTGATATAATGGGGAGAAATATAAGAAAACAACTGGAATATGTAGATTCATTAGGAATTCCATATGCTATTATAGTTGGTCCAGAAGAAGTAAAGAAAAATAAATATAAACTAAAGGATATGAAGAAAGGAACAGAACAGGAATTGAGTCAGCAGAATATCCTAAATAAATTAAAGTAAGTTTTGCTTTATATTAGCATTCTTTGGCCTGAATAAAATGTATCTGAAAGAACCAAACCACATTTTCTACAAATAAGTCCGTCCTCAGTCCATTCTAAATCTTCACTACCGCATTCAGGACATCTTTTAGCTATTATGTGTACCACTAAAAATTTTGATTTGTTATATTTAAATTCTTTACGTATGAGCAAAATAAATGAAATATAATAAAGAATTGAGAAAAGAAATTAATTTAAATATCTTCAATAATATTTTTTATTTGTATTTATATATCAAATAATGATATAGTTTTTAAAAATTAAATATATTATAATCTAAAACAATAATTTTATTTAACTAAAGTGTTGAAAATGAAACTAAAGAAAATTGTCCTTGATACATCTATAATAATAGATGGAAAGATATCAGACATGCTTGAAAAGAATGAAATAGAAGACTTAGAAGAAATTATAATTCCTTTAGCTGCATTAGATGAATTGCAAGCTCAGGCATCCAAAGGTAGAGAACCTGGTTTTGTTGGTTTAGATGAAATTAAAAAACTAAGGAAAATCATAGAGGACAAAAATATAACCTTAAGATTCACAGGAGAAAGACCAACAATGGAAGATATTAAACTTGCAAAATCTGGAAGATTAGATGCTATGATAAGAGATGTTGCAAAAGATGAAGGAGCAACTCTGGTAACAGCTGATTTTGTTCAAGCATTAGTAGCAGAAGCAGAAGGAGTCAATGTAGAACATATAGCACAGGAAATTACAAAAGAAAAATTAGAATTTGAAAAATATTTTACTCCTGATACGATGTCTATTCACTTGAAAGAAGACGTAGTTCCTCTAGCAAAGAGAGGAAAACCTGGAAATTTCAAACTACAGCAAATTGGCAAAGATAAAATAACAAGAGAAGAATTGCAAAAAATGATTAATGAAATAGTAGAAGTTGCAAGAAGATCAGAAGATGCGTTTATAGAAGCTGAAACAGGGGGATCCTTGGTTGTCCAATTAGGATTATATAGAATCGCTATTGCTAGACGTCCATTTTCAGACGGGCTTGAAATGACGGTGGTCAGGCCAATTGTAAAATTATCACTAAAAGATTATAATCTATCCGAAAAATTAATTGAAAGGCTAAAGAAAAAGGCAGAAGGAATTTTGGTTTGTGGCCCACCTGGTGCTGGTAAAAGTTGTTTTGCTACAGGATTGGCAGAATTTTATTTAAATCAAGGGAAAATTGTCAAGACTTTGGAGTCTCCAAGAGATCTTCAAGTAGGTCCTGAAATAACACAATATGGCCCTTTATCAGGTGATTTTGCAAAAACAGCTGATATTCTTTTACTTGTCAGGCCTGATTATACAATATTTGATGAAATAAGAGAAGCCAAAAATTTTAAAACTTTTGCTGACATGAGACTTGCAGGAGTCGGAATGATAGGTGTTGTTCATGCTTCTGAAGCAATCGATTCTATACAGCGTTTTATTGGAAAAATAGAACTAGGAATGATTCCTCATGTTGTAGATACAATTATATTCATTGATGCTGGTCAGATTAAGAATGTATATGAGTTAAATCTCAAAGTAAAAGTTCCTACTGGTATGACAGAAGCTGATTTAACAAGACCTGTTGTTGAAGTAAGAGATTTTGAAACTGGAAAACTAGTATATGAAATCTATACATATGGAGAAGAAAACGTTGTTGTTCCAGTTGGCGAAAAAACTTTATCTCCACTCCAGAAATTAGCAAAAGAAAAAATAATAAATACGATGAGAAAATATGATCCTAATACAGAAGTTGAATTTTTATCTGATAATAGAGTCAGAATTAAAGTATCTAATAAAGTAGTCCCAAGGTTGATTGGCAGAAATGGTACAAATATATCAAAACTAGAAAAATCGCTTGGAATAAGCATTGATGTCCAGCCAAAAGTACCTAGTTTAGGCAGAGAAATCGACTTTATGTTTGAAGAATCAGGAAATTCTGTTATTTTAAGAGTAAATCCAAAATTTAAAGGGAAAAATGTAAATATCTATATTGATTCTGATTATTTACTTTCTGCTAAGATTGGAAAGAAAAATGAAATTAAAATCAGCAAAAAATCTAAATTAGGAGAAGAATTGCTAAGAGCTTATATAGCAAAGAAAAATATTAGAATTTTGCTTGATTAAGAATTAAAATATTTTTTTCATACGAGATATAGATTGTTCAGCAAAATATCCAATATAATTTATTAAAGTATAAGAATTCAGTGATATTCTTTTCAAGTATAGAACTTTAAACAGAAAATTAAATTTTAAAATTTATTTTTTCTCTTCCTTTACTTTTTCTTTAATCTCTTGTTTCTTTTCTTCTTTTGATTCTTCCTTAAGGGTTTCTTCTTTTGGCTTCTCTTTTTTCTTTTCTTTTTCTTGTATTAATTCTTCTGGAAATATAGTACCAAACATTTCTGCTTTTACTTTTCCTTCATCTGTTTGTATTACTTTAATTCTTATTTTATTAGGAGGGTTTTGATTTCCGTGCTCCCATATTTTTTCAGTGATAGAAGATCCTATTTTGATTTTATTTTCATCTATTTTCATATGTCTTTCTAAAAATTTTCTAACAGCATAAGATGCTTTTTGGCTCTTCTTCCATCTAGGTGCTTTCAAAAATTCTCTTTTCAAATTAATTGTATAGATTCTTTCCTTCATAAAAATCACAAAAAATCTACCATCTTGGTTGTCTGTTTTAGCAATGGGTCTCTCGGGCGATTGGAAACAGTATGCTGAATGCCTCGACAGAGTCTTGGCACTTACACAACTGTCCCATCAAACCCATCGTCTATGGGAGCCCTCGTCGCATATCCGCCTGCTGCCAGGCAGTAATGCGAATGAATATCTATTTTTGAAGGCAACTTCCCGCTTAGATGCTTTCAGCGGTTATTTGCTATGGCGTAGCTACCCAGCTATGCGTAAACAACTGGTACACCAGTGGCCACGGAAGGACGTTCCTTTCGTACTCATCCTTCCTTCTTCTCAGATATTCCACACCTTCAATAGATAACGACCGAACTGTCTCACGACGTTCTGAACCCAGCTAACGTCCCCCTTTGATCAGTGGACACCTGCACCCTTGGCTGCTACTGCACAGCCAGGAGGGGGGGAGCCGACAGCGGAGAAGCAATGCGCCTCGTCGATGTGAACTCTCAGAGGCCACGACTCCATTATCCCCGAGGTAGCTTTTCTGATACCACCAGCACCCATTAAGAGTAACTGATGTATCGCTAACCCATGCTTTCGCAGCTGGATTCCTTATTATGCAGAATCCAGTCAAGCCAGCTTTTGCGTTTACACTCTACTTCCGATTTCTGACCGGAATGAGCTGACCTTTGGGCACCCTTGATTTTCTGTCAAGGGTGTACCGCCCCAGCCGAGCTGTCTATCTGGAGTTGTTCCGCTGTCACGGTGAGTGTTACAGTTAAGAAAGGGTAGTGTTCCATGGTCGTCTCCGCTTTTCCCGAAAGAAAAGCATCGATGACTCCTACCTACGCTCTGCATTCATAACTATAACACAGCACCAGACTACAGCAAAGCTCTACGGGGTCTTCGCTTCCCATTGAAGGTCTGTGGCCTATTCACCACACAGCATGTTCACTGGGTTCCAGTTTGGGACAGTGAGGAGATCGTTAAGCCATTCAAGCGGGCCGACATTTAATCGGCAAGGGATTACGCTACTTTACGACGGTCAGAGTTACCGCCGCCGTTTACCGGAGCTTCATCTGGTTGAAACCAGACTTAACATACCGGCACTGGGCAGGCCTCAGAGACTGTACAAATCATTTCTGATTAGCAGTCTCCTATGTTTTTGGTAAACAGTCGCCTCCTCCTTGTCACTGCGACCTGCATTCCGGTTAAAGAATACAGGCATCCCTTCTACCAAAGATACAGGACTAATTTGCCGAATTCCCTAAACTGGAGTCACCCAGAACATCTTTCCCTTTTCAGGAAGGGGCACCTGTGTCGGATCTCGGTACAAACATGAAGAATCTTTCTTGAAACCATTTTCATGGACTCCTGGAATCAGCAAAACTCACCATAAGATGAGCTATTCCTGCTTTCACCTGGTTCTCTTTTTTACAAATCTCCCCAGGCTTCAACAGTTAACTTGCGTTCGCCTATCCAGAAGTGTCTGGTTTCAAGCTTTCGTCGCCGAATATCTTCATGGTACAGGAATATTAACCTGTTTCCCTTTCGCGTTTTTATGTTAACAAAACGCTTAGGATTGACTAACTGCCAGTTGATCAACATTGCTGGCAAATCCTAGCCCTTAAGATGACCGGGGTTCTAACCCAGTTATGCTGCTACTACTGCCAGGATTTTCATTATTGTACGGTCCACTTCTTTTTTCAAAGAAGCTTCTACCCATACAATACGCCTTCTTACCACATCGCTTTAGCGGTCTAAGGTCTCGGTAATCGGCTTAGTGCCTTCCATTTTCAGGGCCTAAACCCTCGATAGGTGAGCTGTTACACACTCTTTAAAGGATGGCTACTTCTAAGCCTACCTCCCTATTGTCTGAGGGTTTAGACACCCTTCGTCGTTTAGCCGAAATTTAGGCACCTTAACCTTAGTCTGGGTTGTTTCCCTCTCGGATATCCAGCTTACCCAGATACCCTCACTTTTAGCCTTCTACGATGATAAGGGATTCGGAGTTTGACAGGATGGCTGAGTCTTTCGACCCTTGACCATCCAATCAGTAGCTCTACCCCCTTATCTATCTCTGGCTAGGCTGTCCTAAGAGACATTTCAGAAGGAACCTGCTATTACCAGTCTCGATTGGCTTTTCACCCCTAATCCCAGGTCACGCGAGAAGATTGTTTCTATCAACGCTAGCGGGCCTCCATCCAGCTTTCGCCGGACTTCACCCTGCCCAGGATTAGATCGACTGGCTTCAGGTCTTATCCCAGTGACTTCGGGCACTTTCATACCCTGACCCATGCAATGCTACGGTCTTTTTGCTTTCGCTACGGCTACAAAAATTAACCTCGCCACTGAGATAAACTCCCTGGCCCATTTTTCAAAACGGATGTTGCAATTCTGCTTTCGCTTTGGAACCGCAACTGACTATATCTACTTGGTTTCAGGCTCTTTTCACCTCCCGTTAAGGATACTTTTCAGTTTTCCCTCACGGTACTAAATACGCTATCGGTCTCTGGTTATATTTAGGGTTGGATGTTAATGACACCCAGTTCCTGCTCTATATTCAAAGAACAGTACTCAGGATACTCACCATTTCCCTTTTCATCTTCCTCTACGGGACTATCACCCTCTATGGTGTATCTTTCCAGATACTTCGAGTCGATGAACTAGGGAAGACATGAGTCCACAACACCACATCCCTTTTCGCTTATCGCTAAAGGTTCGGTTTGCCCTGTTCCCCGTTCAGTCGCCCTTACTAAGGGAATCTCATTCGATTTCTTTTCCTGCAGGTACTAAGATGCTTCAATTCCCTGCGTAACCCTTCCTTTCGGAATGAAATGGGATTTCCCATTCAGAGATTCTAGGTTCAACGCCTGCTTGCGGCTACCCTAGACTTATCGCAGCTTACCACGTCCTTCGTCGGTACCAGAGCCAAACCATCCACCAAGCAGAATAGTAGACCCATTTTTGCCACAGACAACCTATGATGGTTTCATATTCATAAACATGAATCACCCTTCACCCTCCAATTATGAAGAGTTGCATCAAAAATCCAACTCAAATGGTGTCCGTATCATCATATTCAAAAAGAATCAGAGGACAGTTCGTATATCATCGTCGGAATAATCAAATCACCAATGAAGTGATTTTCATTCCATATAAACACCGCTCAATATTTGTATGGACTTAACATATATAAATATTTTTCTTTTTTATATCAATTAATGATATATTGATACAATAAAAAAAGAAAAGGAAATTTTATATCATTTAAACAATGAATATCCCTCCTATATAGACTATCATCACAATTACTGCAACAGTAAATTTTATTTTTGCAAATAATGTTTTTGATGTTGACGTCCACATATATATTACACAGGCTATAAAAAAACTAACAGTTAAATACACAAGAATAGGAAAGCACGATGCAATAAGAAGCAGCAATATCATCCCCAGCATAGGATACCAAAGTAAGCTGCCCAAAAACCTTATATAACTCAGCACAAACAAAGCAATTATATAGCCTACCGCCAGACCTATTAATTCATGTCGCGCATAGATTATTAGAGGGATTTGCAATATTAACATGTATATTATAAGTCTATTTTCCTTTTCATCTAATAACCATTCAAAAGAAAATATAGTATCACCTCCTAATTTTTTTTTAATTAGAAAAAGAGAAATTACACTAACTATTTTTTCACGCTAGTCCTCAGAAGAGATTATTAAAAAAATATTCATCCAGACTAGCTATCTAAATTTTTTATTTTTGATAATACTACTATAAGAGAATAAGATTTTTAAACATTTTGATTTATTGAGAATTTGGCTTTTCTTGTGTCTTTTGATCTTTTTTAGAAGATTAATATGAAAATAACAAAATAAATCAAAAATCCTAAATATTGAATATGAAAAAAATATTTTATCAGAATTTAAAAATTTTTATTTTCATGCTATTAGGTGCTGTATTAACATATCTAATAGGAATAAATACGAATGCTATTTTTGCTGCTGCTCTTATAGGAATTATTTTTGGTTTGATATTTCCAAAATATGCAATTCAAGCCTATATTGGAGCATTTATAGGCATGTCGTCTGTAGAAATTCTTCCATCTTTATTATTTTTAACTGGAGCATGTATAGTTTCAAGTTTAATTTGGATCATATTTTCAAAAAAACTTCCTAATTTTGGTGGAAAAGCTGGATTTATTGCATTTTTGGGCGTTTTAATTATAAATTTACCTTTAATACATGAAAAAGAACTTGCTATACCAATCAATATAGAAATTGAAATGATATTAGGCGTAATTTTTATAGCAATAATATCAATAAAAGCTACTTTTTATTTAAGAAAAAAATTTAAAGATAAAATAAAAAGCGATGCTGTTCTTGGCTCTGCTGTCGTTGGACTTTTATTTGGCTTAACTAGAATTTTCTTTCCACAAACTGCAATATTTTCAGAAGTGGCATTTGCATCTTCATTCGCCGGCATGACATCTTTTAAATTTGTTAGAAAAAAATCATACAAATTATTAATAGGTCTCATAGTTGGGATAATATTTCTATTTTCAAGTTCATTTTTCCAAGGATTTGGTGGAAAACTAGGAACTATTGCATTCATTTCTATTATAATTTTCTTTTTGTTGAAATCTAAAAAATAAATGGACCGACTGGGACTTGAACCCAGAGCCTCTGCCTTGCAAGGGCAGCGATCTACCATTGATCTATCGGCCCATTAATAATAGGATTATTTGATTTAGTATTTAAAAACTATTAAAAGTTTATTGCTTACGCTAATTCTTTAAAAATTTCAAGAATTAAATGAAGTCCTAATTTTGGTGCTTATTAACAAGTTTTTTCCGTCAAGTTAAATTTAAAAAGGAGGTGATCCAGCCGCACGTTCCCGTACGGCTACCTTGTTGCGACTTAGCCCCCCTCGCGGAACTCAAGCTCGACCTTTCCAAAAAGAAAAGGCCTTGCTTAAGATCCACTCGGATGACTTGACGGGCAGTGTGTGCAAGGAGCAGGGACATATTCGACAAACGATAGTGACGTTCGTCTACTAGGGATTCCAGCTTCATGAGGATGAGTTGCAATCCTCAATCCGTACTACGATAGAGTTTGGAGATTAGCTTCCCCTTTCGGGGTCGCAACCCATTGTCTCTACCATTGTAGGCCGCGTGTAGCCGGGAAAATTCAGGGCATACAGACCTACCGTGGCCCACACCTTCCTCCAACTTATCGTTGGCAGTCTCTCATGAGTGCTTTCTTGCGAAATAGCAACATGAGACGTGGGTCTCGCTCGTTAACGGACTTAACCGCACGCTTCACAGCACGAGCTGACGATGGCCATGCACCACTTCTCAGCTTGTCAGGTAAGCCCTTCAGACTGACCTTCATTCTGCTGTCGATTCCCGTGAGTTGTCCGGCGTTGGATCCAATTGAACCGCAGCCTCCACCCCTGGTGTGCTCCCCCGCCAATTCCCTTAAGTTTTAGCCTTGCGACCGTACTTCTCAGGTGGCCCGTTTAACATTTACACTACGGCACTGCAAACCCCCGAAAGGCATGCAATACCAAACGGGCATCGTTTACGCCTAGGACTACTGGGGTATCTAATCCCAATCGCTCCCCTAGGTTTCGTCCATCACCGTCGGACCCGTTCCAGGTAGACGCCTTCGCCACAGGTGGTCCTCCTAAGATTATAGGATTTTACCCCTTCCTCAGGAGTACCTCTACCCTCTCCCGGTCCCAAGTTTAACAGTATTCCCAGCAAGCTCCATAGTTTACTATGGAATTTCACCAGGAACTTATTAAACCGGCTACGGACGCTTTAAACCCAATAAAAGTGAATACCACTCGAGACGCGGGTATTACCGCGGCGGCTGGCACCCGTCTTACCCATCTCTTATTCGCTAAGCTGTTTGGACTTAGCAAAAGCTGTAGCGATGCTACAGCACTCTGGATTCCCTTATCACACTTTCGTGCATTGTAAAGGTTTCGCGCCTGCTGCGCCCCGTAGGGCCTGGATTCATGTCTCAGAATCCATCTCTGGGCTTCCACTCTCATGGCCCATACCCGTAATCGCCTTGGGGGTCCGTTACACCCCCAACAAGCTGATAGGACGTGGTCTCATCCTAAAGCGCAAAAGCTTTCGATATCCAATCATTCCAGATTTGGATATCTATCAGGTATTAGCTTCAGTTTCCCGAAATTATCCCTGACTTTAGGGTAGATTAACCACGTATTACTGAGCAGTTCGTCGAGTCCCGAAGACTCTCGACTTGCATGGCTTAGTCGAATCCAGATAGCAGTATTCTCCGGCAGGATCAACCGGAATTAGCGGGATTCTTGTTAATAAGTTTCACCAATTAGGACTTCAAATTCATAAAAGCATGAATTTTGCATCACTATTCGTAAATAAATGTTTTGAAACTATTTAAAGATTTTGATATTATTTTAGTATTTTCCCTGTTTCTATATACCATAAATAAAGATCTAGTTCTGATAGAGTCATATTTAATTTTTTTGCAATTTTTTCCAAAATCTTTTCAATTTCTAAATATTTTCTTTTTGTAAGTATCTTTGGTTTTTTAATTATCTTATATCTAGTTAAAATATCTATTATGTGAAAATCTATAATTCCTATGTTTTCAAAACCTATATTTCTTAGAAAATGACTTGATTCTTTATAACCAAATCCTTTTATATTTTTAACCAACCATTCTCTTAATTGATCTTTATTTTCAGAATTTATTATATCTTTTAATGAATCCTTATATTTTCTTGCTTCTACTATATAATGTGCTCTTGTATTAGGAAATCTATGTCCATATTCGGATAGTTTTTTACTTAGTTTAGATTCTGATAAATTTAGAAAGCCATCATCTATTTTGTTTTGAATCTCTATAGACCTTTTAGCATTGAAATTGGCAGTTAAAATACAAAAGCAAAGCTCCTTAAATATTTCTTTATTTGATTTCTTCCTATTCTGTTTGAATTCTTTTATACGATTATCTATTATATTTTTTATTTGGCTCTTTTTCAATTGTTCAATATCTTCTAGCAGTTTCTTCATATTATCTACTTTTTCTTACATTTGTTTTATTACAATATTTTTTTATAGGACATTTACTGCAAAAAGGAGATATGGGTCTACATAAATTTTGTCCAAAAGCAACGAATATGGAATTTGTTATTATCCAATATTTTTTAGGTAATTTTTTTCTAAGCTCTATCTCTGTTTGATATGGTGTTTTTGTTTTCACATATCCTATTCTATTCATGATTCTATGCACATGAGTATCAACACATATTGATGGTTTTCTGAAAGCAAGAGAAAGAACAAGATTTGCTGTTTTTCGACCAACACCTGGCAGTTCTAATAATTTATCCATATCTTCTGGTATTTTGTTGTTAAATTTGTTTTTTATAATTACTGCTAATTTTTTTAGATATTTTGCTTTATTTTTATAAAAACCAACAGGATAAATTAAATTTTCTATTTCTTTTAAGGATAACTTTTCTAAATCATCCATTTTTTTAATTTTTGAAAAAAATTTTTTCGAGACTAAAGCAGTAATTTTATCATTGGTTCTTGCTGATAGAATCGTTGCTATAAGAATTTTAAACGGATTACTTGTCTTTATTCTAATTGAATCAACTATAGGAATATTATACCTTTTAACATATGTTTTTAGTATGGTATATATTCTATCAATATTTATTTCTTTCATTTAATCAACAAAAAAGAAATTTTAATTCTTGAGTTTTTTATTTTGAGATCTACTTTTTTTTAATTTTTTTTCATATT